>OLRQ01000291.1_pt1 | contig 55751 bp, 50 predicted proteins | sample 1671971 | NCBI WGS metagenome assembly OLRQ01 (sample SAMEA3136631, study PRJEB25190) | human gut metagenome | biome: human gut; feature: human-associated habitat; material: faeces | place: Austria | collected 2013
CGCGCCTGCTTTGGGAGCAGGATGTCGCAGGTTCGAATCCTGTCGTCCCGACCATCGTTTTCTTTAAGCCGGCTTCATGTCGGCTTTTTTATGCTCTAGCAATACGACTGGTGCCTACGTGCTCAAACTCGTCGGTCTCTCTGCTCTTTACAGCGTATAGACATACATTCTCCCGGGTAATTATGATTCGAAGCGAAAACGGATACTATAGAAGGCCCTCTATCGAGCTGCTCTCTTTCCTTGCGAGAGAAACCAGACAGAAGGCCTTCTTTTCTTGCGCAAGCAGTGTTCTTCGCTACATGCATTCAGAACTTTACACCGTATATCAATATCTAGGAGAGTTTCTCCTTCAAGGCGCGCAGCGCGTTGCCCCTGTGGCTAATGGCGTTTTTCTCCTCCTGCGTCACCTCGGCGAGGCTTTTATCTCCTTTGAATTCATCGGGAAGAAACAGAGGGTCATACCCAAAGCCGCCCTCGCCTGATAAGCCGCGAGCGATGCGTCCTTCAATCGTGCCCGAAGCTGCCGTCTCGGTTCCGTCTTCGTCGACGAACACAAGCGAGCAGACAAAACGGGCAGTGCGCTCGTCATCCGCTACGCCCTCAAGCTCGCGAAGAACCTTTTCGTTGTTTGCATCGTCGTTGCCGTGCTCCCCCGCATAGCGTGCCGAAAGCACTCCGGGTGCACCATCGAGAGCGTCTACCACCAAGCCGGAATCATCGGCCAAGGCGGCAAGGCCCGTATGCTCATGCGCGGCAAGCGCCTTTATGCGCGCGTTACCTTCGAATGTGTCCGCGTTCTCTTCCGGCTCGGGATACGGCTCGCATTCTGCGAGCGTCAGAAACTCCCAACCGTCGAAATTAAGCGCAGAACGAATCTCCTCGACCTTATGGGCGTTGTTGGTGGCAATCACCACTTTCTTCATGACGACTCCTCTCGTCCTTACAGAAAAGGCCTGCAGCGAACACCGCAGGCCACATGCTGCAATCTATTCTTTACCGATAACCTCGCGCTGGAGGCGCAACAGCTCGCCTATGCCTTCCTCGGCCATATCGAGCATTTCGTTCAAACGCGTGCGTGAGAAGCTCACCTGCTCGCCCGTTCCCTGGACTTCCACGAATTCGCCCTTGGCGTTCATGACCACGTTCATGTCGATTTCAGCCTGGGAGTCTTCGCGATAGTCAAGATCGAGCAACAAACGACCTCCCACCAAGCCCACGCTTACCGCCGCAACCTGCCCGTAGAGAGGGTTCGTCTTGACCTTGCCGGACGTGCGCCACATCTCGAAGGCGTCATAAGCCGCAACCCATGCGCCCGTGATGGCCGCGGTGCGCGTACCGCCATCAGCCTGCAGCACGTCGCAGTCGATTGTCATGGTGACCTCGCCGCCCATGTTCGCCATATCGCAGACATTGCGCAGTGAACGGCCTATCAGACGTTCAATTTCCTGGCTGCGGCCTTTACGGCCCTTCGTCTCGCGCGGGGTTCTCTTCGCCGTAGATGCGGGAAGCATAGCGTATTCGGCCGTCAGCCAACCCATGCCGCTTCCCTTGCGCCATCCGCCGACGCGCTCTTCAATGGTGGCGGAGCACAGCACATGCGTGTCTCCGAATTTTACCAAGCAGCTTCCGGCCGCGTTCTTCATGACATTGCGCTCAAGCGAAACCTCGCGCAGAGCACGATCTTTTCGATTGTCGGTTCGAGTGCCGAACATAATTCCTCCTATTGCGTATTCGACGCGTCTTGCAGCCCCGATTCGCACGACATGTTGCCGTACTTTTCAAGACATGAAAGATCGATATGGGTGGGTCTGCATATTTCTTGATTGAACACGCGAGATCCGAAAGATTGAAACTCCTCCACCTCGTCGGATGACGTGAAGAACTCGCGCGTTGCAACGTTGTCGGACGATGCGAGCTGACCGCGCAACGTTAGCGTTTCGCGCACGTCTTTCGCCATCTCTTCGGCGGACGATACCAGCAAGACACTATGACCCACCACGCTGCCAATCAACGCCTTGAGCATGGGATAATGCGTACAACCAAGCACGAGCGTATCGATGTCGCAGCGCCGAAGCGGCTCGAGATAATCCTGCGCAATCTCTTGGAATGCGGGGCGGATGTAGACCTTCGAAGCTCGACTCGTCAAATCTTCGATCGGGCCTTTGCTCATGCGGATACCCTGCTCGACGATGTCTACAAACTTTGGCGTTGCCGTAGAAAACACCGTGATGCCGGCGTCGATATGGCGGATGGCGCGCGGATAGCATTCGCTTTCCACAGTCCCCTTCGTCGCGATAACGCCAACACGACGATTCTTCGTAGCACGCGCCGCCGCGCGAGCGCCCGGCTCCACCGCGCCGATCACGGGCACCGCGAAATTCTTCTGCGCATGCTCAAGACCGGCGGCCGTCGCCGTGTTGCAGGCAATGACGAGCAGTTTGACGCCTCGGTCAAGCAGCCAGTGGCAGATTTGCTGGACGAAACCGTCGACCTCTTCCTGCGAGCGCGGGCCATACGGGCATCGTGCCGTATCGCCGAAATAGACAATCGATTCATTCGGCAACTCCTCGGCTATCTCTCGAGCCACCGTAAGCCCGCCGAAGCCGGAATCAAAGATGCCGATGGGAGCGTTGTCGTGCGAATAAGCCATCGTTTTTCTCCCCATCAAACAAACAAGCGCCACATATCGACAGAGGCGCTTCGTTGATTTTTGCGTAAAAGAAAGCATACCCCATTCCCATGTTTCTGGGAAAGAAACCGAGAGAAATACGCGATAAATGGCGTAATGCTTGACAGTATACTCAGAATACTTAGAATAAAGAATTCGGCATTATTCTATGCCGGGAAGCTTGATAATCAAGCCAGGTGGAGCAGTCACCACTTCGATGAGCCAGTCTCGCACATGGCGCATCGCGTATTCGGGGGCGACTGGTTTCGACATGGTACGTTTGAACTGAGGAGCAGGTCGTGGTCTCCTCGCCACGTTAAACAGGGGTACCGTCAAGTTAATTGGCAAAGCTAAAACTCAGAGCGCTCCGGCGCTCGCCATGGCTGCTTAATTTACGCGGCCCGTCAACCTCGGGTTATCCCCGGCTCGAGCGCGACGTCATGTTAGGGGATTGCGTCAAAGCACGTAGCCTGTATGGCTTTGACTAAGATCGAACGGGCTAGAACCGATAACGCGTGTCCGTAGGCTGCGTCGGTTTGAACCTCGACCACGGAATAAGCTTGTAGAGCCTGAGGGATGATGTAGTATGGACCGGAGTTCGATTCTCCGCGCCTCCACCAAAAGCACACAGCGCCCGACCGCGATGAAATCGCAGGTCAGGGCGCTTTTTTATTGCCTAGTTTCATCGGAACGGAAAAGAGGCGAGCTATGCACTTCGAACATAGCTCGCCTCTTTTGTTTTTACAAGCGAATTCGAAGGAAACAATACCTAGACGCGAATCGGTGGTCAAAAACAACGAGTTAGGGGAAGATTGGGGCTCCGTTCTTCCCCCCAAAGCAGGCATTTAGACCAACGCTCGGCGGACAGACGCGAGTATGGTCTTGCTTAGGCAACGACGCCGAAGCCGTGTCGCGTATCGTCAGAGCGGCAGCCAGGACGACTACTTCAAATAGCGGTTGATGTCGAGCCCGCCCATGATGTCATCCATGGCCTCTTTGAGTTCCTTCGCCGCAAGAGCGCCTTCGCGAGCAAGCTCAACGCTTCCTTTCGCCATGCTTTTCATCTCGCCTTGCGTCATGCCCATGACGACCACCTTGTCGTCGGGATCGCCCTCCTCTTCGGCGGGGCACCAGTCATAATGCTCGCACGTTTCGCATTCGCCGTCGCATCCGGCTTCGTAATACGCCTCCGCCGCTTCCTTGGCAGCCTTCTCCTCTTCGGTAAGCTCCTCCTCAGGCTCTTCCTCCTGGTCAGCAAGCTCTTCGGGCTCTTCCTCGGTCTGCTCTTCTACGGCTTCTTCCTCATCTTCGAAGTCGTCGGGGCACCAGTCGTAGTACGGGCACGTTTCGCACTCGCCCTCGCACTGCTCGTCGTAGTATTTCTGCCATTCCGCCTGCATCGCGGCATCGTCTTTAGGCTCAAACTTCTCCTTCAGGCGTTGGTATTCCTCATACTCCCGACGTTCACGGGCTTTTGCCACCCCACCCTTACGACGGCCTTTCTTGGAGCCGCTTTCGTTTTCAAGGTCGCCGAATACCGCTTCTTTCGCGACGTTTTTCGCAACACGGCCCGCGGTACGCGTAGCCTTCCTGAACAAACCCATGAAGAATTACCTCCTATCGCAAACGAGCCTTAAGTGCCCGTTCGATCTCACGCTTCGAATCACGCTCCGCCATAGAAGCGCGCTTGTCGTAGAGTTTCTTGCCCCGTGCAACAGCGAGCTCGATTTTCACAAGCCCGTTTTGCGCGAAATAGATGTTCAAAGGAACCAGGGCCATGCCCCTTTCGCGCGTTTTCTCCTCGAGATAGCGAATCTGATTGCGATGCAACAGCAGCTTGCGCTTGCGATCGGGGTCTGGATTGGCGATGTTGCCATGCGAATACGGAGCAATGTGCAGATTATGCAGCCATACCTCGCCGTGACGAATGAGCGCGAAGCAATCAGTCAGCTGGCAATTATTCTCGCGAAGCGAGCAGACTTCCGTGCCGGACAGCACGACACCAACCTCGAACGTTTCGAGGATATCGTACTCGTGAAACGCCTTGCGGTTCTTCGCTATCTGCTTTTTCTCTCGTGCCACGTTGTCGAACTGCCTTTCGTTATCGTGCAAACGCCGTGCTTGCATAGACCGATGCACGGCGCACCATTATACAGGTTCGCCCGCTTAGCGACGAACGCCCCTGCGCTTGCTCTCCAGCAGGATGAAATCGGCTCTGCGCTCGTAAGGAGAAACCGCTGCGATGCGAATACGCACCCGCATACCCAACCGATAGACCGAACCGCTGTCGGAACCCGTTAGAGTGCGGCGCGCGGCGTTAAGAACGTAGTATTCGTCTCTGGCCCGCAACGACACGAAGCCTTCGGAAGTGTCGTCAAGACGAACGAAGAACCCCGAGCTCATGACGCCCGAAATCAGGCCCTGAGTCTCTTCGCCTATGCGCGTTTCCAAAAGCTCGTAGAGTTTGAGCTCTTGCGATTCTCGTGCGGCCACCTCCGCCGTTCGCTCCGCGACCGAGGCATGGTCGGCAATCGCCGCCATGGCGCTTTCGACGGCCGAGGTTTCTTGGGTCCTCCCGAAAAGCGCGACTTTCACCATGCGATGAACCATGAGGTCGGGATAGCGCCTGATAGGGCTTGTAAAGTGCGCGTACGCGTTGCTCGCTAGACCAAAATGGGGAGCACAGCGGTCCTGGTATGCGGCGCGCTTCATGGTGCGAATCATGAGCATAGAGACGAGGTATTCCTCCCTGCGTCCTTTCGCGTAAGACAGAACTCGCTGGATGGCGCGCGGATTGCCAGACGCAAGCGCCGAAAGCGAGACGTGCTTCTCGTAGCCGAACTCCTGGAGAACCGGTTTGAGCTCGGCCATATCCGCCGGCGCAGGCTGCTCGTGCGTTCGGTATATGCACGCCACGCCCTGATCGCGCAAAAGGCGCGCCACGGCCTCGTTCGCGGCAATCATGGCTTCTTCGACGAGCGATGTCGCATCGTTTTTCACGCGCAGATCAACCCCGAGCGGACGACCGCCCTCATCGAGCGCAACCTTCGCCTCGACGCTTTCGAAATCGATGCCGCCGCGCTTCACGCGATTCTCGTGCAAAGCCTCGGCGGCCTCGTGGAGCAACACGATGTCGGAGGCGACATCCGAAGCAAGAGAGCCCCTCAAGCATTCAAGCGCATCGGCGGCGCCTTCAAGATCGCCCCGAAGGGACGCGGAAAGCGAAGACTGCGCCTGGCCGTAGGTCAAACGAGCCGCAGAGCAAATCACCGAGGGATACGCCTTCACGTGAGACACATTTCCCAACGGATCGACAACCATATCGACCGTCGTGGCGCGACGCAGACGGCCAGGACGAAGCGAACAGACATCGTTGGAAAGCTGTTCGGGAAGCATGGGGATGACGCGGTCGACGAGGTATACGCTTGTCGCGCGGCGGCGCGCCTCAATATCAAGGGGTGAACCCCAAGGCACATAATGCGAGACGTCGGCTATATGAACCCCGAGAAGCAGCCTTCCGTCGCTGAGGGGCTCGATCGAGAGAGCGTCGTCGAAGTCCTTCGCATCGTCGGGGTCGATGGTGAAGATTCGACGCTTGCTCAGGTCGACATAGCGCGAATCCGAAAGCGCGTCTTCGGCGTCTTCGCGCACCTCCCCCGCCTGCTGCAAAGCCGCCGAGCCGAAATGGGTCTCAAGCTTATGACGGGCGACAATCAAGGAAACGTCAATTCCCACATCGCCCTCGTGCCCCAAGACCTCCTCCACGACACCCTGGGCGGGTTCGCGCCTCGAAGGGTAGACGGTCATGCGAACGCGGACGATATCGCCATTGTGCACATGGGGGGCATCGCTTCTCAGCGTGAAGATATCATGTTTGATGCGAGGGTCTTCAGGAACGACGACACCAAAGGGCTCAGCCACTTCATAACGCCCCACAATGCACTCGTGCGCCCTTGACAGGACGCGTACGACACGTGCGGCAGGACGGTTGTTCGAGGCGATCGCAGAACGCGACGAGCGCTGCGAAGCCCCTGGCAGACGCGTCACTTCGACCATATCTCCGTCAAACGCGTCGGCGACTTTCGAAGCCGGAATGAAGAACTCTCCTTCGGCGGTCTGGACGAAGCCGAAACCGCCCCCGCAAAGCTCAAGAACCCCGCGGGGATGGGCGCGCGGGGTTCGTCTTGTGTTGGATTTTCGCGATCGAGAACGTGCCATGCAACTCCTTTTCACACCGGAAACAGCAGGCTAGACAAGCGAACCTGCCGTTTCGATAGCAAAGGTTTTCTGATTGTCGTCCGATACGCCTTCACGCACCGTGACCGTAATATTGGGGGAAACGCCGACGTTGTCGATAAGATAGCCGTCGGGGCTCTTGTAGCGAGCCGCCGTGTAGCGAAGGGCGCCCCCAAAAGAAAGGGGCTTAGTGACCTGGACCGAACCTTTCCCCATGGTTGTCGTGCCCGTAAGGACTGCGCGGTCGGTATCGCGCAAAGCCGCCGCAAGCACTTCCGCCGATCCCGCTGTGTTGCCGTTCACCAAAACGACCAAAGGAGCGTCCGTGGCAATATCGCCCGTGACCTGTTTGGTCGTCTTCGCTTCGAGCGTATCGATTTCCACGACAACGCCGCTTCGGATGAACAGCGATGCCACATCGACAGCCTTGGTGAGATACCCGCCGGGGTTGTCACGAAGATCGAGCACAAAGGAGTGGGCGCCGCGGGAGGAAAGGTCGTCCAATGCGGAGCGGACAAGCGTATCGGAATTCTGCGTCAGCTGCTTGAGGGAAATGTAGCCCACGCCATCGACAAGCTGCGTCGTGACGTTGGGTTCTTGATAATCCGAGCAGATCAACGTCGTAGTGAATTCCTCGCCCTCGGAGCCATCGGACGTCGAAGGCCGCAACCAGGTGATGACAACCGACGAGCCTGCCTCGCGCTGAACGGCGTTGATGGTCTCCGTTGCCGTCCAATCCTGCGAGCGATCGCCATCGATTGCAACGACCACGTCGCCCTGGCGAACCCCGGCATCCGAGGCGGAGGAGTTCTCGAAGACATCAAGCGCGAACGCTTTTCCGTTCTGCTCCGAGAAGAACACGCCGACGCCGGGATATTCGTCCGTCGCGACATCGACGAAAGAGGTGTAGCGGGCGTCATCGAAATAGCGGGCATAAGCGTCGTCGGTATTCTTCAAGAAAGAATCGAGCACTGCGCGGGTGGTTGCATCGGCATCGTAGGAATCAAGGCTGCCGGAAGAGAGCATCTTCTCGACCTCATCAAGGCGGGAAGCTACCGCTGAGACCTCGGGAGAGGCGCCCTGGGAAGCCGACGAGGGATCTTTCGCCGCCACGATACCCAGGCGCTCCATGAGCTCGGCGTTTCCGCGCAGCAAAAAACCGGCGGAAAAAAGAAGGCACGCGGCAATGCAGAGGACCAGCATTCGCAAAATCCTCGCATTGCGCGTACCCATCTCGATATGTTTGCGTTTTCCGTTGCGCATGAAGCTTCGGCGCTACACCTTTAGGTAGCGGCGCATGGCGAAAAACGACCCGACGGCAGCGATGATCAGACCGAATACCAGCATGACCAGATAAATCTGAACATACGTGCTTGCGGAAAGATTGATAGGCAGCCACATAAGGGCATTTGCAACCTGAGGAAGAGCAAATCGATGGATAAGCTCGATGGAGCCGATGGCCAAGGCCGAGCCGATAACGGCATGCACCACGCCTTCCATAAGGAAGGGCCCGCGAATGAAGCCGTTCGAAGCGCCGACGAGGCGCATGATGGCAATCTCTTTGCGGCGGGCAAGGATGGCGAGGCGAATGGTGTTGTTGATGAAGACCAGCGCGATGAAGATCAGCAAGGCGATCAGCGCTATGCCGATGTAGCGGATGTAGCTCGTCAGGCTGAAGAGACGGTCTACGCTGTCTTCGCCGTATTTGACGCTATCCGAAGGATCTTCCGGGTTGTCGCAGATGGCGATGAAGTCCTTATTCGCCGCCAAGTCGGAGGCGATGGTCTCAACCTGCTGCGGATCCGAAAGCTCGATTTCGATCGAAGCGGGCAGCGGATTGGTGCCGTCAAGTTGATCGACGATATCGGTAGAGCTCATCGAGTTCTGGAAGTTCTCGAGAGCCTGGTCCTTCGTGGTGAAGCTGACGTTCGCAACGCCGTTGACGCGCTTGAGGTCAGCCACAACCGCATCGATAGCGGACTGCTCCGCGTCGTCTGCGACATAGGCCGTGATGGAGACCTTGTCTTCGACCGACGATACGGTGTTGTTGATGATAGCTCCGCCCATCAGGAAGATGCCGATGATCAAAAGCGAAAGAAAGATGGTGATGATGGAACCCAACGATGTGCTCAGATTGCGAGTGAAGCCCGTGAGGGATTCCTTGAAGAAATATATGAGACTAGACATCGAAACCGTACACTCCCCTGTCCTGGTCGCGGGTCAGCTGACCGCTGTCAAGCGCGATAACGCGACGACGCATGTTGTCGACCATTTCGCGGTCGTGCGTGGCGACGAGCACCGTGGTGCCCGTGCGATTGATTCGCTCGAGAAGATCCATGATGCCGCGAGAAGTCTGCGGGTCGAGATTGCCCGTGGGCTCGTCGCACACCAACAGCGGCGGACGATTCACAATGGCTCGGGCGATAGAAACGCGCTGCTGTTCGCCGCCGGAAAGCTGGTCGGGGCGCTTATTGAGCTTGTCCTGCAGGCCAACGAGGCGCAAGACCTCGGGAACCTGCGTCTTGATGACGTGGCGGCTTTTCCCGATTACCTCGAGCGCGAATGCGACATTTTCGAAAACGGTCTTGTTCGGCAAGAGCTTGAAGTCCTGGAAAACACAGCCGATATTGCGGCGCAGATAAGGCACGCGCCAGTTGCGCATCGTGCTCAAATCCTCGCCCGCGATGAAGATATGGCCGTCGGTGGGCTTGAGCTCGCGCGTAATCAGTTTGATAAACGTGGATTTGCCCGATCCGGAATGACCTACCAAAAAGACGAATTCTCCCGCATAGATCTGCAGGGAAATGTCATGCAGAGAGGGCTTGTTGGGCTGTGCGGGGTACACTTTGGTCACATGGTCGAATGTGATAACGGGAGCCCCCATGGGCTGTTGCTGCACATCTTCCACGGAAAGCGTGGGCAGCGAAGTGGACAGGTCGGGCAAAACGCCCGTTCTACCAGGAGCCTTCGAATGGCTTCCGCTGTGCGCCGGCGCGGAGCCGAGCGTATTCACGGGAGGCATGGCACCCGTGGCCTGAGGACGAGGGCGCATTGCGCGCTCCGCAGGCACGGCGGGCCTTGAGGTTGCTGCGGCATCTTGCCCAGCGGCCGCATGACGGCCTTGAGCAGGCGGAACCGCCGGAATGGCGTCCGTCGACTCTTGGGCACGACGCTGCGCGTCGTTCGTGTTCGTCACAGAATGCTCCGTTCATATCATGGTTACTGGACTTAACTCACCCATTCTAGCAAGACCGCCGCGCACAAGGCGCGGCGGTCACAGAATGTTCATCGCGCTCCGCGAAACCCTCCATACGGCCAGACCAAACGTCGAAAACAGCCGAGTTTAAAGGGAAATTCGCATTGCTACAGAGCGTTTTTCCTGGATAGAGCCTCATCGACAGCGGAAGCGATGGCCGGGGCGTCAAGCTCGAACTCTCGCATGAGCTCCGCCATTTCTCCCGACGTGCCGAAGCAGTCGCGCATGCCGACGCGCACGAGCGGCAGGGGAAGCTTCTCGGACAAAAGCTCGGCGACAGCACCGCCCAGTCCGCCGATGACAGAATGCTCTTCAGCAGTGACAACGCACCCCGTCTTCCGAGCGGATGAGAGGATGGTCTCTTCGTCGAGGGGCTTGATGGAAAACGCATCGATGACCTCGGCAGAAACGCCCTTTTCCGCAAGCGCTTCGGCGGCCTTGAGAGCTTCGTCAATCTCTACGCCGCACGCGACGATGGTAACGTCACTGCCCTCGCGCAAAACCTTCGCACGACCGACTTCGAACACCGAGCTCTCGTCATACACGCAAGGCACCGAGGCACGGCCCATGCGAATGTAGACGGGGCCAGGGGTTTCGGCAGCAAGCTTGATAGCCGCCTTCGCCGCCGCGAAATCAGCGGGAACAAGCACACGCATGTTGGGCAGCACGCGCATAAGGGCGATGTCTTCGACCATCTGGTGGCTACCACCGTCAGGACCTACGGAAACGCCGGCGTGCGTCGGGGCGATTTTCACATCGAGGTTCGCATAGCACACGGTATTGCGAATCTGGTCATAGACACGCCCCGTGCCGAATACCGCGAACGAGCCGGTGAACGCAACCTTCCCCGTCAGGGAAAGACCGGCGGCAACGCCGACCATGTCCTGCTCTGCAATACCAACATTGAAAAGACGCTCGGGATAAGCGTCTCCGAGCTTCTTCGTGGTGGTGGACCCGGAAAGGTCCGCCTCGACGGCGACTACGGGAACGCCTGCGTTCACGAGCTCGATCAAGGTCTCGCCATACGCAGCGCGCGTGGCCTTCTTCTCGTTAGCCATGCAGGGCCTCCTTATCGGTCAGTTCGGCAACGGCCTGCTCGGCCTGCTCGGCATTGGGAGCTTTCCCGTGCCATCCTGCCTGGTCTTCCATGAACGAAACGCCTTTGCCCTTCGTGGTCTCGGCGATGACGATCTTCGGCTTTCCCGACTTTGCGCCCTTCGCGGACTCCAACGTCGCAAGGACTGCCTCCATATCGTTGCCGTCGCACACGAAAACCTGCCAGCCAAAAGCCTCGAATTTGGCAGAGAAGCTGTCGGGGCAGCATACGTCTTCGATACGGCCGTCGATCTGAAGGTGGTTATGGTCGAGAATCGCGACCAGGTTGTCCAGGTTGCGGTGGGATGCGAACATAGCAGCCTCCCAGACCTGGCCCTCCTGGCATTCGCCGTCTCCCATCAGCGTGAAGACGGTTGCCTCGCTGCCGTCGAGCTTCAGGCCGCACGCCATGCCGGCGGCAATGGAGAGGCCCTGGCCCAAAGATCCCGTCGACGCCTCGACGCCGGGAAGCTTGCGGCAGTCGGGATGTCCCTGAAGACGGCTGTGCAGCTTGCGAAGGGTCTTCAGCTCCTCTTTGGGGAAATAGCCGGACTCGGCAAGCGTTGCGTAAAGCACGGGAGCCGCATGTCCCTTCGAAAGAAGGAAACGGTCGCGATCCTCCTTCCTGGGATCGTTCGCGTCGTGGTCGAGCACGCCACCGAAATACAGCGCGCACAAAATCTCGACAGACGAGAGCGACCCTCCCGGATGCCCGCTTCCCGCTTCGGCCACCATTTCGACGATATCCACGCGAATATCGTTGGCCTTGCCTTTCAAATCTTCCAGGTTCACGTCGTTTTCCTTCCGAATCAGCGACAATCGATACCTTTATTGCGAGACACGCCAACGATGGTATCCGATGACGAACTGTTCTATATCGCCATCGAGAACCGCGTCGACGTTGCCCGTTTCAATATTACTACGAAGGTCCTTCACCATTTGGTATGGGTATAGGACGTAATTTCGAATCTGACTTCCGAAGCTGTTCACCATCCGCTCGCCGCGCAAGGCGGACAGCTCTTCCTCGCGTTTGCGCCTCTCGAGCTCGTAGAGCTTCGCGCGCAAAACCTTGAACGCGGCCTCTTTGTTTTGCAGCTGGCTCTTCTCGTTCTGGCACGTCACCACGATACCCGTCGGCACATGGGTCAAACGTACGGCGGAGTCCGTCGTGTTGACGCACTGGCCGCCTGGACCGCTCGAACGATAGACGTCGACGCGCACGTCCGCAGGATTGAGATCAACCTCGATGTCATCGCTGGTGACAGGCAGCACCTCGACGCTTGCAAACGTCGTCTGGCGGCGTTTTTTGTCATCCGTCGGCGAGATACGCACCAAACGGTGGACGCCGTGCTCGCTTCTCAGCATGCCGTAGGCGTTATGGCCTTCGACCTGAATGACTGCGCGGTCAAGGCCGATGCCTTCACCGGCGACCACGTCGAGGGACTTGACCTTCCATCCTTTCTGCTCGGCGTAGCGGACGTACATGCGATACAGCATCTCCGTCCAATCCTGGGCCTCGAGGCCGCCCTGACCGGGATTGATGGAAAGAATCGCATCGCTTTCGTCCATTTCCCCGGAAAACCAGGAGTCGATTTCGAATCGCTCCAGCATGGCGGAAAGCCGCTCGAGCGCCGCATCCTTCTCTTCGGCGAACACGGGATCTTCTCCAGCAAGCTCGGCAGCAGCCCGAGCATCCTCAAGCGTGGCAACCGCCTCTTCGTAGCTTTCGACGGCGTTGCGCAGGGAGCTTGCCTGACGGGAGACCTCTTGTGCGCGAGACGTGTCGTTCCAAAAGTCGGGAGAAGCGATCTGCTCGTTGAGCTCCTCAAGGCGCCGGGTCTTCTCGTCTATATGAAGCCATATGCGCGCGTCTGCCACACGCTTCGACGCCGCTTCAATTTCTTTGGATTCTCTCTCTGCCATTGCTACCTATCACGTCCATGACATTTCTTGAATTTCAACCCGCTTCCGCACGGACACGGATCGTTGCGACCAACGTTCGCGTAAGGATCGTGCTCCTCTTTGCGATACGTCTGAGGCTTCGCCGGCGCCGGCTTGGGCTGCTGCGAAGCGCCCTGACGAGCAGGAGCCCTCATCGTGGATTCGAGCGCTGCCTCGGGAGAAGAGTAGCTCATCTTCCGATTCTCCAAAGGAGACTGCTCATCTTCCACCGGAGCTGCCACTTGCAGACGAAGCAGCGTGCGCAGGAAATCCTCGTACATGGAGGCCGTCAGCGATGCGAAGGCCGCATGCGCCTCCTCCTTGTATTCGACCAAAGGATCGCGCTGTCCGAAGGCGCGCAGCCCGATACCCGTCTTGAGGTAATCCATCTCCTGCAAATGATTCATCCAGCGAACGTCAATGATGCGCAGCATGACCTGGGCCTCGAGCTTGCGCATATTCTCGTCTCCGACGGCTTCTTTCTTCTCGTCATAGACACCTTCAAGATATTCGATCAAGGCGTCCGCAACGACGCTCGAATCGTCATCATGGTCAATCGCTGAAACGCTGAAGTCGGCACGTCCCGTCATTTCGGCGGCCCAGCGCTCGACCGCTTTCGCGTCCCAATCGTCGCTCGGGGATTTCGCAGGACAATTCTCGTCGATGACTGCATACGCAGCGTCCGAGATAATATCGCCGATACGGCTGGAAAGGTCCTTGCCGTCCAGAATAGCGTTACGTTCGTTGTAGATGGCGTTACGCTGCAGGTTCATGACGTCGTCGTATTCGAGGACGTTTTTGCGGGCTGCGAAATGCATGGATTCGACCTGGCGCTGTGCGCTCTCGATCGCCTTCGAGACCATGCCCGCCTGAATGGGCACGTCGTCTTCGGCGCCGGTCTTTTCCATCATGCGGGCGATGGAATCCATACGGTTCCCTCCGAAAAGACGCATGAGGTCGTCTTCCAGAGAGAGATAGAACTGCGTAAGACCAGGGTCGCCCTGGCGACCGGCACGACCGCGAAGCTGATTGTCAATACGGCGGGATTCATGACGCTCGGTACCGATGACCGCAAGACCTCCTGCAGCAAGGACTTCCTTTTGCTCCTGCGCGCATACGCGCTTCGCCTCGTCGAGGGCCGCCTGACGCTGCTCAGCAGAAGGGGCGGGAAGGGCGTCGGGGGACGGCTCCTCCTCGGGAGCGCGATTTGGGTCGAAGCCCTTCTCGTAAAGAACGTCTTCCATCAAGACCTCGGGATTGCCACCGAGCAGGATGTCGGTGCCGCGACCTGCCATGTTCGTCGCGATCGTCACCGCACCGACGCGACCGGCCTGAGCAACAATATGCGCCTCTCGCTCGTGGTTTTTCGCATTCAGGGTTTCATGGGGTATGCCGCGTTTGTCAAGCAGGCGAGAAAGACGCTCGGAGCTCTCGATGGAGACCGTGCCGACAAGGCACGGCTGACCCGCCTTGTGGCGTTCCGCCACGTCGTCGGCAACGGCGCGAAACTTAGCGTCAATCGTGCGGTAGATCAGGTCGTTCTCGTCGATACGGGCCTGCGGCTTGTTGGAGGGAATGGCCACGACAGGGAGCTTGTATATCTGGCGGAATTCGGCATCTTCGGTCATAGCCGTGCCCGTCATGCCGGAAAGTTTTTCGTACAGTCGAAAATAGTTCTGCAGCGTAATGGTCGCAAGCGTCTGGTTCTCCTCGCGGATGCGCACGTTATGCTTCGCCTCGAGCGCCTGATGAAGACCCTCGGAGTAACGACGGCCTTCCATGATGCGACCCGTGAACTCGTCGACGATTTTCACTTCGCCATCGGCGATAACGTAATCTTTGTCAAGATGGAACAAGAAATGCGCGCGAAGAGCCTGCTGCAAGTGATTCGCCAGCTGACCAGAGGGATCGGCGTAGATATCCTCGATTCCCAAGCGGGACTCGATCTTCGCCAGGCCGCTTTCGGTGGCCATGATGGTACGCTTCGCCTCGTCCATCTCGAAGTCTTCGTCGCGCACGAGACCAAACATGGCCTGGGCGAACTTCTTGTACATATCGGCCGCTTTCACGCCGGCACCAGAGATGATCAGCGGCGTGCGCGCTTCATCGATGAGGATGGAGTCGACCTCGTCGACAATGGCGAAATAATGACCGCGCTGCACGCGCTGATCAGCACGCGTGACCATATTGTCACGCAGGTAGTCGAAGCCGAACTCGGCATTCGTGCCGTACGTCACATCGGCTTTATAGGCGGGGATGCGATCGGAAGGGCGCATTCCGTTCTGGACCAGGCCGACCTCCATACCCAAGAAGCGATAGATGGTCCCCATCCACTGGCTGTCGCGACGGGCAAGGTAGTCGTTGACCGTAACGATATGGACGCTCTTGCCCGTCAAGGCGTTGAGGTAGCCGGCGAGCGTCGAGACGAGCGTTTTGCCCTCGCCCGTTTTCATCTCGGCGATCTGACCGTCATTGAGTGCCATGGCGCCGATGAGCTGAACGTCGAAATGACGCAGGCCGAGCGTTCTCACGCTGGCCTCTCGAACCGTGGCGAACGCCTCGGGGAGAATAGAGTCGAGGCTTTCGCCATCGGCCACACGCTGTTTGTACGCCGCCGTTAAAGCACGCAGCTGTTCGTCGGTCTTGCCCTGCATTTCGGGCTCGAGCGCATTGATTTTCTCGACAAGAGCCTGATAGCCCTTCATCTGCTTGCCCTCGCCAAAGGTGAGAAGCTTCGATAGGAATCCCATGACACCTCTTCGTCCCGCCGAACGCCTAGGCGAACGACGCTTTGCCACATAGTGATACTGATTCGAATTAACCTGCGTTACTTTACCATAGATACGCTGCGCTTCATCTTCTCCTAGGCCGAGACCAAAGAACCCCCATTCGCCTCATCAAGCAGGCGGCGATGAAGCCTCACGATGCGCTCGGAAGGATCCATCCCCAAATCCTCCTTCATGAATCGCTTGCATTCGAAAAACGTGTCCATGGCAAGGCTTCGCTGGCCCGTTGACATCTGGGCCCGCATAAGAGCGCAGAACGTATCCTCCCTCTTCTCGAAGCGCTCGAGCGCCGCCTGGGCGAACCACAGCGCGGCCCTCGGCTCGTCAGCGTCGCACAGTCTGTCCGCCGCGGTGACGTAGACGTCGGCGAGCCTGGTTCTGAAGCGCTCCCGCAGCCGGGCTATATAGGCGTTCGAAGCCTCGGAGGGCAGCAGCCCGCACGCGAAGTCTTCCTCAAGGCGCGCGAACGCCTCCATCCACACCCCGGCTTCCGGCTCTTCGAAGGTAAGCATGCGGCAGATCGACTCGAATTCCTCCACATCGCTTTTCACGTAATGGGCATCCACCATGTAGCTTTTCTGGTGCTTTGCCAAGTACGGACAGGCCCCTCGCTCGTCCATGAGAGCGCGACGCAGAAGGGACCAGAGCGAATAGAAGCTGTTGACGGACTTTTCGCTCGACGTGTCAGGCCAAAGCACGTCGAGCAGCTCGCTTCGGGGAACTTCTTTGCCCCGGTGCAGAACCAAAATGGCGAGCAGCGTCGTAGCCTTATGCTTCTGAAAGGCTTTTTCGTCGATGACCTCCCCTCCCACGCGAACCTCCATGCCGCCAAAAAGGCGCACGTGCATAAGGGGAACCTGGGCGCTTGCGGCCCTGAAAGAAACGACGTTGGGAGGAAGCTCGGAAAGCACGCGCTTTGCCTTCGCCTCCTCGCGCTGCGTGGCAAGGCTCGAGAGTATGCGCTCGGCCTTTCGCCGGCGCGAAAGGCCTGCATCTCCCACGGCCTCGAAACCTACGGCTTCGCGAAGCAGCGCCTCGTACACCGTTGGCTCATCTTCCTTCTCGCACAAACGGATCGCACGGACAACGAGAGCGTTCGCGCGACGATGCGGCGCATCGGGACCGTACTTCCGCTCAGAGCGCGACCCAAGCTCTCTTGCAAGCTTCGCCGCACGAACCACCTCGAGCAGCACCGACGGCTCCTGCAGCGATTCATCGCCGCAGCCTTCGAGTGCACCTATCGCCTCCTCGAGGTTTCCCTCCTCAAGAAGCCGGGCTCGAGCCGCGCAATACAGAGCTGAATCCTCCTCGGCAGCCCCGGCGCATACGCCCCTCTCGAGCACCGAGCGCGCCTTGCGGCGTCGCTCGCCCTCCGCGCATTCCTCCGCGAGAAGGGCCGCCTCGATTTGCTGATGCGCAGAAGCGTCGGAGCTGGCAAGCGCACGCGCCGCGAAACACGCGGCCTTCGCGTCGTCTCGAAGAAGGTGCAACCGCCGTGCCGCCGCAAGGACCATGCCGCTCGACAAAGAAGCGCCTTCGAGACCGGACGACTCGAACAGCTCCTGGATACAGGCGGGATATCCGGCGCGAACGAAATCGTCCTGCACGCTTTCTATCCACAAAGCCCTCTTCTTCCTCGGGCAGAGGGCCGCCACGAGGTCGCACGACCTCTGCCACATCCCACGACGCACCAACAGGTCGGCCAGTCGGCCGACGAGCGCGTCTCTGCTCGAAGCGGTGGCGCCCTCCACAATCCGCCCGATCAAGGTGTGACACGCTTTGGTTATCTTGCCTATCGGGGCGCTGTGCGCCTTGAATCGCTCCTCGATGAGGTCGATACCCAGATGGGGATAGCATTCCTCGAGAAGACGGAGCGTGTCTTTTTTCACCCCTTTCACAACGAAGGACACATCCTCTATGGAGCCTTCACCCAAAACGAGCATGACGAATTCGACGAGAACCAGCTCAGCAGGCGCTCCCGCCGTCTTCATCCCTTGGAGCAAGGCGTCAACGTCAGAATCGGTTCCCCACACAAACGATGCGACCCTGTCGCACTCCCCGAATCCGGAAGTGCCTGCAGAATCGATTTCCTCGGCATCGACCAGCAAGTCTTTCGAAGCGATGCATATTCGGTCCTTTTGCAGATCGCTCAAGGAATCGGCGACCGGAGTCGCCGTGACGAGAACTTCCCATCCGTCGGAAAGCAGCGTGTCTATGTCGTGCGAAAATGCCTCCGCCCTCCCATCCCCAAGAAAGGGCACGTCCTCGAAAACCGCGAGGGAACCCCTGCCTCCGAGAAATGAAAGCGTCGACGCGACGACGCCGTCGTCAAGGTCACGCAGAAAGCACGGGCTTTGGCAGTTGACCCAGAACGTATTCGCGAAATTCGAGACCACGTTTGCGTACTCGAGCGCCAGCATGGTCTTCCCATAGCCCTGCGGAGCGACGAGAAAGCGGGCCACATCGCGCTCGACCATCATCTTCTGCACTAATTTCGGACGAGAGCGATACTTTTTCGTACGCAAATTCTTCGGAGGACGTCCGTTGCATGCCGAGTTCGCAAGAAAGCTTTTCATGGGTGCGCTCCTTCCAACCACGCTTAGTTCCACGCCTCGACGCACTCGCGGACAGCAACGGCCAGTCGGTCTCGCAAGGGAGTGCTCTTCATCGAAAACAACAGGCCGCACCGCAGAAGGAGCTTTCGTCGAACCTTCGAGAGACCAGTACTCTCCCCATGCGTCGGGCATATGCATTGTAGTGGTGCGACGAAAGACGGCCTTCTCATTACAAGGGCCGTATCAGGAGGAGTGGACGAACGAACGCGGCAGCGGTCTTCCTTTTCTCATTCGCCGGTGATTCCCTGCTGTTTTTCACCGCGTTTTCCACTACCATTTCGGCCATGAATCTTTCCCCCAACATACCGATCGATGCGCGAGCGCTCTACGTCCTGAACAAGCTCGAAGAGGCCGGCTATAGCGCCTGGCTCGTCGGTGGGTGCGTTCGCGACGCGTTCATGGGAATCGAGGCCAACGATTACGACATAGCCACTTCTGCGCCTTGGCAAGAAACAAGCTCCCTCTTCAAGAAGGCCGGCCACAACGTCGTGGAAACGGGAGCGAAGCACGGAACGGTGACCGTCCTGGTCGAATCCTTTCCCTTCGAGATAACAACCTACCGCGTCGACGGAATCTACAGCGATGCGCGACATCCCGACACCGTAGTGTTCGCCGACACCATAGAAGACGACCTCTCTCGGCGTGATTTCCGCATCAACGCCATGGCCTTCCATCCTTCCCACGGCGTTCTTGACCCTTTCGGAGGACTTGACGACATCCGAAAACGCCGTCTTTGCGCAGTCGGCAACCCCCTCGACCGCCTTGCCGAAGACCCTCTTCGTATCATGAGGGGTCTTCGCTTCGCCGCGAAACTGGGATTTTCCATCGAGCATCGAACGGAAAACGCAATCCGCGAGAATGCTCCGCTTTTGAAGTCTTTGTCGAAAGAACGGGTTTTCGCCGAGCTGTGCTCGCTTCTGTGCGCGCCCCGCGCTTCCACCATCCTTATGGAATACCACGATGTCCTCGACGTCGTAGTCGAGGGAACGAGCGCCATGGCAACGCAGCCTTTGAATTTCCGGGAAAGCACCTGCAGCATCCTCGAGCACACAGCGCACGTTTTGGACCGCACGCCTGCCGTGCCCGCCTTGCGTCTTGCTGTCCTGCTTCGTGACAGGGGAAAGACGCCCGCCTCGCTTCGCTCGAACGACCCGAAAAACCACGCGAAAGAAAGCGCCCTTCGCGCCAAGTCGCTCCTGGAAAAACTGAAAGCTCCGCGCCGTCTTCGCGAAAGAGTCTGCCGAATCGTAATTCGCCACAACGAATACGTCCCTCCCTCGCCCAGCGGCGTCTCGACGTTTGTCGTCCTCGAAGGCGGCGACGCATCCTTCGTGCGCGACCTGCTCACGCTGCAGCATTCGGAACTTTCGGCCCTGGAATTCTGCAGGCCTCAGGCCGAAGAAGCGGCGTTGCGACTCGAAATCCTCGACGAGCTTCTTCGCACGGAAGCTCCCCTTTCGCGCACCGATCTGGCCATACGCGGCTCCGACGTCGCAAACGCACTCGGAGTGTCAGGGAAAGCCGTCGGCCTCATTCTCGATGCAGTACTCGACGCCGCAATCGAAGGCCTGCCAAACGAACGCGACACGCTTCTTTCGAGCCTTCCCCAGGCGCAAAATGCCGCGTGCGAGCATCTTTTTGAAAAAAAGTTTAAAAAGATGCTTGACGCAACCATGTATGACCTGTAGTATTTCAATCCGCGCTTGAGTTGCGGCTAACGCACTGGGGTGTCGTCTAATGGCAGGACAGCGGTTTCTGGTGCCGTATGTGAGGGTTCGACTCCTTCCACCCCAGCCATTTTTTCGAGCGCATGATTGTATGGCCTGGTCGTCTAGCGGTTTAGGACATCGCCCTCTCAAGGCGAAGATCGGGGGTTCGAATCCCCTCCAGGCTACCATCGCATACTTCTGCGAACCCTTCGATGCTGTTTATCAGTTCGGAGGGTTCGCCTTTTTATCGAGGAATCTCAGCAGAACCTTTCGTTGTCTGTTTTGGCTTGCAGAGTTTTTCTTCCCCTCCGAATCTCTCCTTCTTTTAAGCATGGTGCTCTTCGTGTTGCCCGCAGCCAAACCTGCATCGGAGGGCTCTCTGGCAGGAAAGATATCCTCCGAAGCCTCCTTGTCGTGCTTCTTTCCGCCGAAAGCCTTACCGTTTTACCACCGAAATCTTCTCCGTTTCTTCCCGTTTTCTTCCAAGAACCTTTTCGCAAACCACACGCATTTTGGACGAAATCTACCCGAAACGACTCCTTAAAACGTTGGTGATTGAAAACGAATCCTCACTATCCCCTTTTCCAAACCTTGCAAGGAATCGATCCGTGAAGAAATCTCCTCAAAATACGGCCTTTCCGCCATTCGGCGAAAGGCCGTATCTATGAAACGAACGGCTTCAATCTTGCCCATATCCTTACCTCACCAAGAGGTTTTTCGCAAAACCGTGCTTACACTGCAAGCCATGCAGGCGAGAAAAACGATTCGCCGCCTATGCCTCAAGCGAGCCAACAACATCGCGATGCGCCCACATGTGGTCAAGCGGCCCGTTTCCCTTTCCCATAGCGAAACCGGCGCGAAGAGCCCCTGAGACGTAGCGTTTCGCCTGAGACACCGCTTCGAAAACTCCTTTTCCCGATGCGAGCCCGCACGCTATTGCGCTCGACAGCGTGCAGCCGGTTCCGTGCGTATTCTCCGTTTCGACGCGCTTGCCTTTCAGCCAGCGGCACGACCCCCCGAGATACAGCAGATCGTCTGCGCCGATTGCGCCATGCCCGCCTTTCACGAGAACCGCCCCAGGCGTCATGCCAGACAGTATCCGCGCTGCCGATTCCATATCTTGAGGCGTTTCGATTGCCATGCCACATAGCACTTCCGCCTCTGGAATATTGGGCGTAATAATCGTCGCAAGTGGGAACAGGTCGCGTACCAAGGCGTCTTTGGCCTCTTGGGAGATAAGACGAGAACCGCTTGTCGAAACCATAACAGGATCAAACACCACGTTAGGCGCCGCATGTTCGGAGAGCCCCCGCGCAACGGCCGAGACAATATCGGTCGACGAAACCATACCCACCTTGACCGCCTGAGGGCGAATATCGCCGAAAACTGCATCCATCTGGGCGCACACGAAATCCGGAGCTACGTCGAAAACCCCGTATACCCCCAGCGTATTCTGGGCGGTTAATGCCGTGATGACGCTTTGGGCGTAGAGCCCCATCGACTCTACAGTCTTGATATCGGCCTGGATTCCCGCTCCGCCAGAACTGTCGGACCCCGCCACGGTAAGCACCGATGGAATACTGTACGACATGAACGAACTCCTTCAACGCGTAAGGTGCGGCTCCGTGCGCCGCACCTTACGCTCTCCGCAATACGAATCATATTCCTAGATAACGCGATCGATGGCGCTTTTTAAGCCCCGAGCCGCCTGTCTGATATCGGACGCAGCGAACAGGGCCGACACGACGGCCGCACCCGCAACCCCTGTTCCTTCGAGAGCCGCTACGGTCTTTTCGTTCAGGCCCCCGATGGCCACGACGGGTATATCGACCGAGCGACATATATCCGAAAGCGTAGCAAGGCAAACGTCGGCGGCTTCAGGCTTCGTAGCCGTCTTGAACAGCGCCCCCACACCGAGATAGTCGGCGCCAGCCTCCGACGCCGCAAGGGCCTGATCGACCGTCTGCACGGACACGCCGACTATTTTTTCGGGACCGAGAACCCGGCGGGCCTCTTCGCAGGCGGCATCGCTTTGTCCCACATGCACGCCATCGGCCTGCGCCACAAGCGCCGCCTCGAGATCGTCGTTGATGACAAAGGGAACGTCACCCGGAATCACACGACGCAGACGACCGCATTGCTCGACGAGATCGCTCGTCGAGGCGCGCTTGTCCCTCAGTTGGACGAACGTCGCGCCGCCCTCCGCGGCTTCGAGAACGCACTCGTCAAGCGTGCGACCACCCAGCCACGAAGCGTCGGTGACGGCGTATAGGCGAAGCGCTTCGGGGTGACAACGCAGGTATTCGCGAGGAGATTGCATCTACGCCACCTCGAAAGCTGCGGCATCGCGAGCGAGTGCCGCACCATCGAGCAGGGAAAGCTCGTCCATGAGGTAGGTGGCGAAACTGCCCGTTCCGCCCTGCATGCGCTCGAGCTTCGCGGCAGCGCGCTGTCCTGCAACGCCCATATGAACGACAGCCGCCAAGGCCGCACCTGCTGCATCCTCCTCACGACGAGCGATATATGCGCCTGAAAGCGCCGAAAGCATACATCCCGAGCCAGTGATTCGGCCTTGAAGAGGAGAGCCGTTGCGAACGGCGAACGCACGGTTAGCATCCGCCACAATATCGACAGGCCCGGTGATGGCGACGACGCACCCGGCACGCTCGGCAAATTCGCGCGCAAACTGAGCGGCGGTTTCGATATTGGATTCGCCGACAATATCCTCAGGATTGACATCGACCCCCTTCGTGGCGCTCGCCGCACCCGCAAGGGCTTTCACCTCGCTCATGTTGCCGCGCACCAAAGCAATCGGAAGGGTCTCGAGAAGCGACCCCGCAACCTCGGTACGAAGCTTGGAAGCCCCCGCTCCTACCGGGTCGAGAACGATTGGGTGACCAAGATCGGCAGCTTTCGCTCCCGCCACCTTCATAGACTCGATGCTTCGTTGGTTCAGGGTTCCGATATTGATGACGAGCGCATCGCAAATGGACGTGATGTCTTCGACGTCGGCAGGTTCATCGCTCATGATGGGGCTTCCACCTACAGCAAGCACCGCATTAGCGCAGCTTTCCACCGTGACATAGTTCGTGATGCAGTGGACAAGCGGAGCGGTTGCGCGCACCGAATCGCACGAGGCAGATATGACGTCGTTGATTTCAGACAGAGGCATTGCCATGATTTCTCTCCCTTCGCTGGCATTACCCAAACAGGTTCATCGGGTCGGAGCAAATCAGCTCCCTCTCAGCCTGCTTTAGCGAGCTCCCCGCATACGCCGATTATAGCCTCAGGCCCATTCCCATCACGAGAAAAGATTGCATCCGGTGCGTTCTCGACACGCAATCGGCGCATTACGCTCGCATAACATACGCAACGAAGAGAGCGGCATGCTCGGAAGAATGACCATAAGCTCGCCCGAGCCGACACGTATGCGCGCCGGCTTCCCGACGAATTCGTTGGAAAGACCCAATGTCACGTCGTTGCTCAAGTCGATGTCTTCCACCTCGTACTTCAGCCCCGATTCCGTCACGCCCCGTGCGCAATCACCCATGGAAAAGACCGACAGCACCCCCCGCTCGAATGCAGGTAGCTCCAAGACGTTGAAGCCTCGCGAAGAAAGAGGAACCATGACGCTTCCCTCCCCCACCGCGACAACTTGCATCGCCCGTTTCGACGCTCCCACGAGCGCCTGGCATGTTGCGAGAGTGTGATCGATCCTCCCGCCGAGCGCACCATACACCGCCACGCGACGGTACCCTTTCAAGCGGGCCCAGTCGAGCGCCAGCGCCGTATCGCTGTCGTCCTTCATGGTGGGATGGCGCTCCACGGCAACGCCATCGGGCACATATCCCAAAGAGTCGAAATCCCCCAATGCGAAATCCGGCTCGACGCCAACCCGCTCCAACGAGGCGTAGCCTCCATCGACCGCAACTGTACACCCGAACGTTTCGCGCGAGAAATGGGCGGCATCGAAAGAAGCCGCCCCGACCAAAGCGCATTCGAATTCGATTTCTCGATCCATATTTCGACCTTTCTTTGCGAACGATGCTACAATAGCACGGCTATGCGGGCCGGACGGTCGCGTGGGATATGCTCCCATGAGGAAAGTCCGGGCTTCCAGAGGCAGGATGCCGGCTAACGGCCGGGCGGGGAAACCCGACGGAAAGTGCTGCAGAAAAGAAAACTCCCACTGGCGCGAATCGCGTTAAGAGAAAAGCTGAGAAGGTGCGGTAAGAGCGCACCAGCACGCTGGCAACAGCGTGGCTTGGTAAACCCCATCCGAAGCAAGGGCGAATAGGCATGCAACACGGCGCGCCTCTCCGTGCATGCGGGTAGCCTGCTCGAGACGTGCGGTAACGCACGCCCAAGATAAATGGCCGTCTTCGAAGACAGAACCCGGCTTACAGGCCCGCTACGGCAAAAGAAAAGCTCCCTCGACGGGAGCTTTCTTTTTTCGGCAAAATGGCAGATTGAAATTTAGTCGATATCGCCCAAATCGAATGCATCTGAAGCGTCGCCGTAGCCACTCAAGTCTTTTTCGACCACGGAAGGCTTCGGGGTTGCAGGAATGGTAACGGGCGTCGCGGGCGCAGCTGCCGCAGGAGCGGTGTAGCTCGGGGCGACAGCACCGGTCACGCCTGCGGGAGCGGGCTTGTGAACAGGAGCCTGCGTGGGGCTTGCGAAGCGAGCATGCGCGCGTTTCTTTCCATCCTTTTTGGCAAGTTCATCTTCGACATCGTCGAGCTTGGCATTGGCGTCTTCGATGAATGCCTTGAGGGATTCAGCGTACATCTCGCAGGTCTGCTTATGAGACTGGTCAAGCTCCTCAATCGCTTCTTCGATCTTTTCCTTCTCGGCGTTGGCACGGTCGATGATGCCGGCGGCGTCTGCCTCGGCGTCGGACTTGATACGCTTCGCCTCGCTGTTCGCCGCATCGATGACCTCTTTGGCGGAACGCTGAGCGGTAACCAGCGCGTTCGCAATAGCGGACGCGTCGTTTTCCTGCTCGGCGAGCTTGCGCTCGAGCTCCGCGATGCGCTCGTCTTTCTCATCCGCCGAAAGCGCCTGGGCAGGCTCTGCGTCACGATTCTCCTCCGGCTGCGCCATAGGAGGCTCTGCGAAGGCGGCATCCATGTCCATCGGCTCTTCCTCATAGGAAGCCTGCGCATGAAGCTGCGCGGTCAGCTCTTCGATTTCGGCATTCAGTCCATCGATCTCTGCGGCGACATGCTCGAGGAACACATCGACCTCGTCGACATCGTAGCCTTTGCGATCGACCGTGAAGCTCTGATTGTGAATTTCTTCGGAAGTGATGGCCATAACAGCTCCTTAACGCTTATTCAATGCCGATTCTTAAAGAATCATGACGATCAGACGTACAGCGAATTGTAATACAAGCAGGGCGAAAATCGGCGATATGTCGACCATCCCCCCAATTGGCGGAATGAATTTCCTGAACAGATTCAGAAAAGGATCGCAGACCCTGCCGAGAACGGTATCGATATCGGCGATGATGCCGCTCTTCTGGGGAATCCAGGACATGAGCACGTACACGAAGAGAATCATCGTGTACACGTCGGCCAGCGAGACGATGAAATACTCGAGCATCTACATCAGCCCCTGGTCGCGAAGGCGCGACGTTTCTCCCTCAGTCAGACCGGCGCCGCGAGTGATCGCGAACACATGGCCGGACACGCACTCGACGCGCGCATCAAGCGCACATGCGACGCCGAAGCTGAAATCAAGGATGCGCTTGCCCAACTCTTCGGGAGTCGTGCGCAAAGAAAGCACCGCGACGTCCCCCGATTTGAGGATTTTCGCAATACGCTCGGCGTCCGCATAGCTTTCAGGTTTGATAACCGTCAGAATGCGCGTGGCGCGGGCAACGACGCGAGGCTCAGAAGCGACCGCCGGCATGGAAGGCACAGAGGAGAGCTCCTGCGCGGCGAAAGCACCCGTCTGGGCCGCAGAGCCCTCGGCGGAAGCAGCGGGCGCGTTCCTGCGAATAGCGCCCGTATCGGAAGGCGCAGGCGTCGGGTCGAACAGGCCGTTCAAACCGGGAGAACGCTGCTCGTCGGCCTTGGGGGCGGCGAAGTCGCGATGTTCCTGAGACGCTTCTTCCGCATGCTCGTTCGGAGTGTACTGCGTATGGGCGCGTACATCGTCAGCCGTGACGAGTTTGGGCATCTGAGGAGCGAAAGACGCCGTTTTCGCGGCGCTCTGGCTGGTTTCTTTGGCGTAATCAGCCGAGTCGTCGAAGGCGTATTCTCCGAAATCTTCCGTTTCGAAATCATCGTAGGAATTATCGCGCACGGAAGAAGACCCATGACGGGGTCGCGGGGCATCCTTGAATCCCAGGCGATCTTTCAAATCGTCGAATTTTGGAATCTTCAAATCCATCTGTGTTCCACCTTATCCGTCAAAGCGGGCACTATCCCGCATAGTCGTCGCTAAAGATTGCACGTCCGACACGAACCATGGTAGCCCCTTCGGGAATGGCTTCGAGATAATCGTCGCTCATCCCCATTGAAAGTTCATGGAGAACCATGTCCGCCATGCCACTTGCGGCAAGTTTCGAATTCATCGTATCACGCAGGATGGCCAAATCGGCGAACGTGGCGCGGGCGCTTTGCAAATCTCCCCGAAGAGCCATGGTCATAAGCCCCTTGACGCGCACATGCTTCAATCCGTGGCAGAACGCGAGCATCTCGAATAGCGCGTCGGGTTCAAGCCCCTGCTTGTTCTCTTCCCCGTCGTTGACCTCGATCAGAACGTCTTGCACGATGCCGGCCTTCGCGGCCAGCGAATCGATCCTCTCGGCATGCTTTCGCTCGTACAGCGAATGAATCAGGCATGCACGGCCCACGACGGACGGCAGTTGGCGAGATTGGATATTGCCGATAAAATGCCAACGCTCCTGAGGAAACGCCTCGAACTTTCGAAGGAGCTCCGCAGGCCGGTTTTCGCCGAAATCATGCACGCCGACCGCAATGGCCTCCTTTACCGCACCGAGATCCACCGTCTTGGAAACGGCGATGATACGAACGCCTTCGCGGTCGCGGCCGCACGCATCGCATGCTTGGGCAACCTTGTTTTCAACGAGCTCATATCGCTGTCGCAGCGTCATACGCAATCACAGCCCTTCTTTTCCGTTGCCGCATCGAACAGCAAACGCGGCATGCCTGCCACACCGTCCTCCGCTCGCCCGATACGAGAAATAGCGTTTTCCGCCGTCGCATACGGTGCATACCCCAGCATCTGCGATTCGGCGCTCGTCTACGCCGAGCGAGGTCAATCCGCAGCGTAACGCCGCCGAAAGCGAAACGTGGCGATTGTCGGCCAGGACGCTCGGCCCGAATTCGTTCGCAAAACGGCAAGCGAGGTCTTCGCCCACTTCGAAATGGCACGCATGAATATGCGGGCCGATATAGACGTTGAGACAAGACGGCTCGACGTCGTCTCTCTCACAGACGCGCTTCACGGCGGATTCGGCGATACGCGCCATCACGCCTCGCCAGCCTGCATGCACGACGGCGAAGGCACGACGCGGAGAAACCACGATGACCGGCACGCAATCGGCAAAGCAGAGCATGGCTCCCACTTCGTCGCAAGATACGACCACTCCATCGGATCCATCCTGCGCACGCAGGGCAACGTCGGCGCAATCGGCGCGGTTCTCGCATGCGACCATCACATCTCCGTGAACCTGTTTCGGAACGATAACCGCATCTTCCCGCATACCGAAAGCACGGAAGAGCTTTTGCCTGTTCAACCTCACGCATTCGGGATTGTCTTGAACATGATCGCCCAGATTGAGCGAATCGTAAGGAGGCTCGCTTTCGCCTCCTGTGCGCTGGGTAAAGCCGACGCGCACGCCGAAAGCCGCGTTCAGCTCGTCGTCGGTAAGAACGGCGCATGAAGAAAAGCGACCCTCGGCAAGCCGAGGATACGGCAAATCGAGGGTCGCTGAATCATGCGTTTTCACGCATTCGGTCATAAGCGATGCCTATCGGCTTAGCGACGACGAAGGAAATCGGGAATATACTCTTCGTCCGCGATGCGCGTGGAGGCGGCATTTGCCGACGTGGCAACCGGAGACGTGGGATGGCTCTGGTTGGACGTGTACGTATCGCGCGCCGGCGCCGTAGAGGCGAAAAGATCGTTTCGAGCGTTGTCGAAGTCCATGACGGCCTGCGTGGTGCGAGAGAAGCCCGTGGCAATAATGGTGATACGCACCTGGTCGCCCAGTCCCTCGTCGATAATCTGGCCGTAGATGATGTTGGCGTCTTCGTCGACAACGGCTTCCATGGCGCGAGCCGCCGCATCGACCTCGGCAAGCGTAAGGTCGGGACCGCCCGCGATGGAGAACAGAACGCGGCTTGCGCCCTGGATGGATGCCTCAAGCAGGTTGGAGTTGATAGCCTGGGTCGCAGCATCGAGCGCACGGTTCTCGCCGGTGCCGTAGCCGATGCCCATCATTGCCGTGCCCGCATCCTTCATGACGGTGCGGATGTCGGCGAAGTCGAGGTTAATGAGACCAGGAATGGTGATCAGGTCGGTAACGCCCTGAATGCCCTGACGCAGCGTATCGTCGGCGATGCGGAACGCATCGAGCATGGAGGTCTTCTTGTCGATGACTTCGAGGAGTCGGTCGTTGGGGATGACGATGAGCGTATCCACCTTCTGGGAGAGCAGATCGCAGCCCTGCTCTGCCTGATTGCGACGCAGACGACCTTCGAAACCGAACGGCTTGGTGACGACGCCGACCGTAAGAGCGCCGATTTCCTCGCGTGCAATTTCCGCGACAACGGGAGCAGCACCCGTGCCCGTGCCACCGCCTTCGCCAGCGGTCACGAAGACCATATCGGCCTCGGCCAGTGCCTCGCGAATCTCGGCGCGAGACTCTTCTGCCGCCTGGCAGCCAATCTCGGGATTTGCGCCGGCGCCGAGGCCGCGCGTCAATTCCTCGCCGATGTGAATGGTCTTATCGGCGGAGGAAAGCAGAAGAGCCTGCTTGTCGGTGTTCACGGCAATGAACTCCACGCCCTTCAGTCCGGCCTCGACCATGCGATTGACGGCGTTCGTTCCGCCGCCGCCGACACCTACGACCTTGATGACGGCCAGGTGCTCAGAACCAATAGTTTTAGGCATCATATCCTCCATGCGTGCTACATTTCCAGCTGCGTTTGTCTGCATCGCTTCTTATTCAAACGGTATATCAAGCCATTTTGAAAGCATGACAGGTCTACTTTACACGAACTCGCTTACATTGCAAGAACCCGAAGGAGCGCAAGAAAGCACCTTCGCCGAAGTCCCACAATATCACGGCCGCAGAAGACTCGCTGCCGAAGCGGCGAGCGGCAAAGGCTAAGCGGTGCGCCACGTGGGGCTTGCGACCACACGAACGTTGATATAGGAAACCGTACCGGGATTGTCCGCCATGATCTGCAGGCAGACCCGTTCCTTGCCGCGGATATCGTCGGCTGATCCGAACGCTATCTGCACGTTCGAGTCGAGCGTGATGGTGGTGTTTTCCGCCGATGTCGCGGAAACCGTTTTCACCTGGTCTTTCAGCTCGGTAGTCAGCCCCGTCACGATCTCGAGCGCGTTGATGATGCTTTCGTCGGAACATTGCGAGCCCACCTCGGGCTTAACGCCGTACGCCACATCCTTAATGCTCAAGACGTTCGCCTTGTCCTCATAGATCTTCGGGCTGATCTTCGACGCCGCCTCGGTGCCCTCTTCGGGAATCATGCAAAGCCATATGCCATCTTCAGAGATAGCCCAAGTCTGCAAAGACTGGCCCTCGTCCACGCTCACCTCGACCGTGGCGCCTATTTTGCGCTCGGTCACGTTCAGGTTGAGGGTGTCGGGGAAAACGCGCTGCACGTCGACGTCGGCAACCCACGCATCGCGCATGACGCCGCTTTTCACCGCCCCCGTATCGACGCGAAGAAGCGTCGTATCGCTCGGGACGTTCGCAAGCTGCGTCATCTCCTCCGACGTGAGGTGTTCGACCCCCGATACGGTAAGCTGCTTGATGGAAAAAAGGCTCGACCAGTAGACGCCGAAGCATGTCGCGGCGAGAACGGCAACGAGGCAAAGCAACACAATGGCCTTCGCCATATGGGCCCGATACGTTCTATGGACGCGCTCGTCGCGCATCCCCTGGGCAAGAGAGCCAACCTTAACCGTGGATACGCGCGGCTGGGCGCTGCCATATCCGCCCTGGGCACCGAAGCGCTGCGTCGGCCTGCCGTAAGAGCGCGAAGAGCGCGCGGACCCGCGCGGAATATCGACCTGCGGCCCTCTCTGCCTTGAGGAAACGCGGGGTGTGGGACGGTTGTTACGCGAAACCAAGGAAACGCACCTCCGGGACCAATTCTATGCCATAGCGCTGCCCCACCGCGTCCTGAACGGCATGGATGAGGGCAAGCACCTCGACGGCGCGCGCCCCTCCCCTGTTGACGATGAAGTTCGCATGCAGCTCGGAAATCTGCGCGGCACCGCACGTTGCGCCCTTCAGCCCTACGTTCTCTATCAGACGGCCCACCGACTCCCGTTCGGGATTGCGAAAGACACTTCCGCACGAAGGCATCGAAAGCGGCTGCGTTTTGCGACGGCGAGAAAGCGCGGTCTCCATTTTGACGCGAATCGCCTCCTTATCGCCCTCGTTCGTCGAAAGCTCGCATTCCAGCACAATTTCATCATACGGAAACGACGTCTCACGATAGCCCCACGAGACGTCTGAGGCGTTGTAACGCCTGAGGCCTTGCCCGGGACGAAGCGAGGTTATCGACAAGACCCGGCTTCCGATGTATTCGTGGCTCGTACCCGCATTCATGCGCAAGGCGCCGCCGACCGTTCCCGGCGTGCCGACCGCGAATTCGAATCCGGCGCGACCGCGCGAGAAGGCCTCGCGAACAACCCGCGACAAACGGCATCCGGCGCCGACGGAAAAGGTCTGCGTCTGTTCGTTGAAGACGCACGCGTTGAATTCCGCGCCGAGCACCACGACGGCGCCCTCGAAGCCCTCGTCGCTCACCAAGAGGTTGCTTCCCTTGCCCACGGCAATCCACGGAATGCCGCAACAGCGCAGCAATTCCGTAACGTCCACGAGAGAGCCGAGCGTATCCGCCTGGATAAAATAACGCGCAGGACCCCCGATGCGGTAGGTGGTATGGCGACTCATAGGTTCGTTTTCGAGCACGATGCCTTTGAAGCGATCGCCCAGTTCATATTCGATAAAAGACACGCCGTGCATCTCCTAGCGCTGCTCGAGCGCGCGCACGATCCGAGGGCCGAACGAGGTGACGTCGCCCGCCCCCATCGTAATGAGCAAATCGCCCGGTCGAACCGCGTCGAGAGCGGCCTCGACCGTCTCGTCTTTCGAAGGCACGTATGCGGCCTTTCCAGCATCGCCCAAAGCGTTGACGCAATCGACGATGGTCTGCCCGCTTACGCCTTCGATGGGGTCTTCGCCCGCGGCATAGACATCCATGACCATCAAAGCGTCGGCACGGTCAAACGCATGCGCAAACTCTTTCGCGAGCGTTTGCGTGCGAGTGTAGCGATGAGGCTGGAACAAGACCACGACACGGTCGAACGAAAGAGCCTTCGCGGCCTCGATCGTCGCGGCGACTTCCGTGGGATGATGAGCGTAGTCGTCGACGACCGTGACGCCGGCGGCCTCTCCCACCAGGTCGAACCGACGGCGGACGCCGGAATAGCCTGCCAGCCCCTCGGCGGCGCGCGAAACGTCTTCCCCCAAGGCCCATATGACGCTCAGCACGCCGGCGGCATTAAGGGCGTTGTGACGACCGGGATTTTTCGCCAGGCGGCACTGAACGGAAAGTCCGTCAGAGAACGCCAGCGTGAACAACGTCGCTATTCCCTCCGTGCGGTAATCAAGCACGCGCGTATCGCAGGAAGCGTCGAACCCGTATGTGACCACACGTTTCCCCGTGCTGCGGGCAAGATCGACGAGGGCGGAATCTTCGCCGCATGCGACAATCGCCCCCTGGTCGGGAACGGAAGACATGAATCGTGCGAACGTCTCGCGAATCTCCTCGATACCGCCCACATAATGGTCGAGATGGTCGGCCTCCACATTGGTCACAAGAGCGACGTAAGGAGAGAGATTCAGGAAAGAGCCGTCGCTTTCATCAGCTTCGACCACGTAGTACTCGCCTTCTCCCGACACCGCGTTCGTCTGATACGCATCGACGATGCCGCCCACCACGAACGTCGGGGAGAGGCCCAGGGCGTCTGTGGCCGTGGCGAGCATGGAAGACGTTGTGGTCTTGCCGTGCGTGCCGGCGGCGGCGAGCGTCTTTTTGCCGCGGCCAAGCTCGGCGAGCATGCGGGCGCGCTGCCACACTTCTATGCCACGCTCGCGGGCGGCGGCAAGCTCGGGATTCGTTTCGGGAATGGCCGTAGAGACAACAACGACGTCGCAGTCGGACGGAAGGTTGGCGGCGTCATGGCCGACGAAGACGGGAATGCCCGCTTGGACGAGCTGCTCAGTATAGCGAGAAGACTTCATGTCCGAACCGCTCACCCGCATGCCGGAATCGGAAGCGACGCGGGCGATGCCGCTCATGCCCACTCCGCCGACACCGATAAAATGAACGCATTTCGTTTCAGAGCTCATCAAGACTCCCCCTTAAGTCTATCGGAAAAGATATCTATCGTGAAAACGTGCGATTACGCACGCGCGCAACGGCATACTACTTCCGCCAGTTTAGCAGCGGCGTCCTGCGTTTCAAATCCGCCCGCAGCCTTGCGCATGGCGGCGCGCACCGATTCATCCTCGATCAGCGCGAAGAGCTTTTCGGGGAATTCCTCGCTATCGAGCGCATCGTCGGGCAGCATAAAGGCAGCACCGCTTGCCACGTACGCCTTGGCGTTCGTGGTCTGATGGTCCTCGGTGGCATAAGGAAACGGCACGAGCAGCGCAGGAAGGCCCAGAGCCGAGATTTCCGCCAAAGACGTGGCCCCCGCGCGAGAAATAGCGCAGTCCGCCGCCGCAAGCGTTTCGGGCATCCGGTCCTGATACGCCATAACGGTCCAGCGGCGAGATTCCTCCTCCGACAAAGCCAGGCATTCAACCACGGAATCGTATTCCTTCGGACCCGTGATATGAACGATATGGAGGCCATCGACGGCGAGAAGCCGGCTTTTCAGGCTGCATACCGCCTGGTTGATATGGCGAGCGCCAAGGCTTCCGCCGAAAACGACGAGCATCGTCGCATCTTCCGGAACACCCAGCATAAGACGGCCCTCTGCACGCGTCGCAGAAGCGATGGATGCGCGCACAGGGTTGCCGGTGACCACGAGCTTCGATGCGTCGGCTACGTCTTTTCCCGCCACTTCGTAGGTAAGGGCCACCGAAGCTGCCCGTTTGGCGAGAAACTTGTTCGCCATGCCCATGACGGAATTCTGCTCATGCACGACAACCGGCACGCCGAGAGATTCCGCCGCAAGGCCTACGGGAATGCACACATATCCCCCGAATCCCACCACGACATCGGGCGAGATTTCCTTCATCCAGCGTTTCGCCTTGCGCGCGGACCCCAGTATCTTCAACGTGGAGGTCACAAGCGTCCAGGGAGCCTGGCGATCGAAACCCGCAGCTTCGAAGGGAACGAAGGTTATGCCTGCCTGGGCCACAAGACGGGCCTCCACTCCCGTCGGCGTTCCCGCGAAGACAACCTCGTGACCCCGGTCGCGCAAGACGTCGGCCAGCGCAAGCGCCGGATTGATGTGGCCGGCGGTCCCTCCGCCGGAAAGAACGACCTTCATCGTCTGCTCCTTTCAGAAACGCCCTCTCTGCCCTTCGTTCCATTGCGCGGCGTACGCTCGCGGCCCCTCTCCTCGCGAGCCCGCACGGCATCGCGCGACCGACGCTCGGAACGAGACGAGGGAGATACGCGCGCCGGATTCGCAGGACGTCCGCCTCGAGAGGAACGCGCCGGAACCGCCGCGCGAACGCGCTGCGCACGAGAACGAAGGCCGCCTCCGCGCGAATTCTTCTTATCGTTCTCACTCACGCCCCGCACCCTCGGCCGCTGGTCATCGACCCTGATGACGTTCAGGTCGTTGCGTCGGCGCTCATGAGGGGTCAGCGTATTCGAACCGACCGAGACCGACATGATCAGGCCGACCATAAACAGCGACGCAAGAATCGAAGACCCGCCCGAAGAGATGAACGGAAGCGGCTTGCCCGTTGTGGGAAGAAGCCCCGTGGCGCAAGCCATGTTCAAAAACGCCTGGGCTACAAGCATAACCGTGAGAGATCCCGCCATCATGCAGCCGAAGTTGTCCGGAGCGTGATGGGCGATGCGCAATCCCGCGAAGAGCACCACCATGAACAGGGCTATCACGAAAAGCGCGCCGATAAGACCGAGTTCCTCTCCGATGATGGAAAAGATGAAGTCCGTCTCCGCTTCGGGCAGATACAAAAACTTCTCCCGCGAATTGCCCAGGCCGACACCGAAGATGCCGCCTTCGGCAAAGGCGTAAAACGATCTGATCATCTGATACCCGGTGCCGTAGCCCCCTTCGCCGTCGTCCCAAGGGTTCAGCCATACGCTGATGCGGTCGGAGCGGTAACCCGCCAGGCCGATAACGCCCACGACCCCGACTACGACAACCAAAGGAATAAGGCGCTTCATAGGAAACTCGCCAAGCCACATCGCCGTAAGAATGCCTACGAGGATGATAGCCGCCGAGCCCATGTCGGACTGAGTCTTGTACAAAAACGCAACCGGCAAGACGACAAGCACCACCGACGAGACGATTGCCTGCTTCGTGTCCGTGAATTCGTTGCGGAAGTCGTAGAGCACCTTAGCTGCAGCCAATACGATGGCTATCTTGGCGAACTCCGTGGGCTGCAAGCTAAAGCCGCCGATAAGAATCCATCGCTTCGCGCCGAGAATCTCGGTGCCAACGAAGGGAACCGCCAGCAGCAGCAAAGCGCACGCGCCCCAAGTCAGCCGAAACCCCAAGCCGCCCTTCCACACATGGTAGGGAATGAACTTCGCGATGATGAACGCTCCGATTGCACCTGCAACCGCGAAAAGAGCCTGTTTGCCCACGTAGGAGAAGATGCTGTCGCCCTGGCTAATGGTTTCGACGGTAGAGGCGGAAAACACCATGACCAGGCCTACGAGCACAAGCAGAAACGAAGCGACCACCAAAAGCACGCGCGGCATCATGATATCGGCCGGCACGCCGCGCGCATCGGCCTGACGGCGCATCCGATCGGGCTCGTCGTGTCGTTTTTCGCTATGTATGTTCAACCGAGACAACGTCTGCTCGACCCCTATCGCGCGTGCTGGGCGCGAAAGTCGACGAGCTGTTTGAAAACGCGGCCGCGGTGTTCGAAGGAGTCGAATTCGTCAAACGACGCACACGCAGGAGAAAGCACGACAGAATTGCCCGGCTGCGCGAGCGCAATCGCCCTGTCGAGCGCATCTTCCATATGGTCGGCAAGCTCGACGGGAATATCGAGAGGAGACAGCGCCTCAAAGAAACGCTGCCCCGCAGCGCCGAAACAAACTATCGCGCGACAGACGGAAGCGGCCTCGACAAGTTCATCGAGCTCGGTGCCTTTGTCATGGCCCCCAAGCAGGAAGATGGCGCTTCCCCTCGGGAAGGCCGACAAAGCCTTGCAGGTGGCGTCGACGTTCGTGGCCTTGGAATCGTTGAAAAACGAAACCCCTGCGATATCCCCACAGGGTTCAAGACGATGCTCGAGGGGCTTGAACGAACGCAAACCGCGACGGACAACCTCCGGTGCAACGCCCGCCGCAAGGGCCGCGCTCGCCGCAGCAAGAGCATTGCTCGCGTTGTGCTCGCCTTTGATATGCAGGCTCGAGGCGGCCACCAGATCAACGGATTCGCCTTTATAGTCCACATGCAGCATACCGTCGGAAAGCCATGCCGCGTTCTCGGACCCGCACGCGTCTATCATGCTGCAATCCAGACCGTCGCCGCAGCCCAGGGGTATGTAGGAAAAGCCCCGTTCGGTTTTCTCCTTGAATTCTTTGACGCAGGCGCGCGTGACATCGCACACCGCATCGATAACCAAGGTGCCATGCGTATCGTCCAGATGGCGGTAGATGTTCTTCTTCGCCTCCGCGTATGCATCGAACGTCATGTGCCAGTACAGGTGGTCGGGCGTGATATTGAGCAACACAGCGACCTGAGGAGCGAACAGATCCATCGAAGCGAGCTGGAACGAACTCACCTCGGCGACATAGACGTCGGCCGCGTCAGAAGCGACGGATTCGATGCAGGTCGTTCCGATATTGCCGACGGCAGCAACGCGCTTTCCCGCCGTTTCCAGAATGTGCGTGATCAAGGTAGTCGTGGTGGTCTTGCCGTTCGTCCCTGTGACGGCGATCCAAGAGGAATCAGCACGGCTTTCGCGCCATGCGAACTCGACCTCGCTTATGACGGATGCGCTCGCCTCCGCAGCATTTTCGTAAAAACGCGAGAACTGGGATATGCCGGGGCTTGCCACGCAAAGATCGTAGCGCTCATCGAACGTATAGCGGTCGAAGTAGACCTTGGCGCCCGCCTTCTCGCAGTCCTTGGCGAAGGCAAGGGCCGATTCATTATGTTCACCCGCAGCAATCGTCAGGCTCGAAACGCGGGTGCCGAGAAGATCGAGGCAGTACTGGGCAACGGCACGGCCGCTTTTTCCCAAACCAAGAATCAATACGTCGCCAAGCGACGCGAACGCAGCCTTGCGGCCGTCGATATACACGTTGTCCATTGCCATTCCTTTCCAGAGAAGAGAATCATCGCAAGCGCCGTTGCCAGCGATGTGCCAAAGACTGCCGCCGATGCCTTAGAGCCCCATGGCTCTCATGACCATAGGCTGAATGAACCACAGAACGAATCCCGTCGCAGCAAGGACGCCCGAGACGATCCAGAAACGAATGACCACCTTCGTCTCGCTCCATCCTTTCTTCTCGAAATGATGGTGCAGCGGAGCCATCAGGAACAAACGCTTCTTGGTCTTTTTGTAATACAGCACCTGCATCATGACCGACAAAGCCTCGGCGACGAACAGGCCGCCGATGATGACCGAATAGACTTCGGTCTTGGTAATCATGGCGATGCAGCCGAGCGCGGCGCCGAGCGCAAGCGAGCCCGTATCGCCCATGAATATATCGGCAGGATAGGCGTTGAACCAAAGGAACCCCACGCATGCTCCGGCTATAGTGGCCCCGAAGACGGACATGGGAAGCATATCCATGCGGTATGCGATGCCGGCCATGACCAGCATGACCACCATCACCGTGCCCGCGGCAAGGCCATCGAGGCCGTCAGTCAGATTGACCGCATTGCTCAACCCACCGAGCAGAATCAAGCTGAACAGCACATACAGCCACGGAATTTTGAAGCCGCCCTCGACGAAATCGCATGGAATGACCGTCGTCAGAACGCCGAGGTCGATTGCGGGAAGAAACGGAATCTGAACCGTGGGTTCGACCCCCATGAAATTCACCACGACCAGCGTGAAGATTCCGAAAACCGAAAACTGCCCGATTAGCTTGCCTTTCGGCGTCAGGCCCAAAGAGCGTTCGTGGATGACCTTCGAAGCGTCGTCGAAAAGACCGAGCGCTCCGATCAAGAGCACCGCCACAAGCGAGGCGATAAATTGCGGAGACGGCGCCACCACCAGCAAAACCGTGATAACCACCGCAATAATCATGATGACGCCGCCCATCGTGGGGGTTCCCTGCTTCACCAGGTGGCTCTGCGGTCCATCGGCGCGGACCTGCTGGCCGATATGGGTACGCGTCAAAAGCCTGATCCAAGCCGGCATCATCACCATGGTGATGGCTGCGGCAAGAATGAAGCCGAGAAACACCTGAAAAGTGGGGTAGGCCGAAAACAGACTGCTAAGCATTATTCGAGAATCCCTTCAACAACGCGATCGAGATGCATATAGTGCGAGGCTTTCACCAAAACGACGTCGGCGCGGCCAAGCGTCCCCTGAAGCTCGAGAATGGCGGCAGACGCGTCCGGAACGCATGCGATGCGATCTTCGGGCAAGCCGGCATCGCGCGCACCTTCGGCGATGGAGGCGGAAAGCTCTCCGACACACACGAGCTTGTCGACGTTGGCCTGCGCCGCGGCACGACCTGCCGCTTCGTGCCCTTCAAGGCTCGCAGAGCCAAGTTCGCCCATGTCGCCGAGAACGGCAATTTTTCGACCGGAGGTTTTGTAGGAAGCAAGCATCGAAAGCGATGCCACCATACTTGCAGGACTCGCGTTGTACGAGTCGTCGAACACGACGGCGCCCGAGGACGCGCGCTTGACCTCTTGGCGTCCCGCTTCGGGCTCGGCATCCGCCAACGCGCATGCAACGCTCTCGAGGGAAAGGCCGCACGCAAGACCTATCGCGGCAGCTCCGCATGCGTTCGAAACGTTGTGGATTCCGCGCAGGCCGAGAGCGCATGGCGCCGATTGCTCGTCAAAGCAAGAATCGAAACCCCGTGCACACAACGTGAAATGCGGGCGTCCTTCATCATCGACCGATACGTCCTTCGCCCAAACGGCCCGAGCTGCAGCGGCGCCCGGAACGACCCCGGTGCCGTCAAAGAGGATCGTTTCGACCCCACGCTCGTCGAGTCGACCGAGTTCGCACAGGAAATCAGCCATGTCGTCCGCATTGTTCACGAAGGCCTTGCCGCCTTCCGGCAACGCCTCGAACAGCTCCGCTTTTGCGCGGGCGATATTCTCGCGCGTGCCAAGACGCTCCAGATGGGAAACGCCGACATTGTTGATCAGGCCCATATCGGGACGGGCGAACGAGCAGATATGGGCAATCTGGCCCAAATCGTCCATTCCCATCTCGACGATGAGCATCTCGCAATCGGAATCGGCGGAAAGCACGGTATACGGCGCGCCGAGTTCGTTGTTGAAGTTCCCTTTCGTTGCGCACGTTTTGAAGTGCGCCGAGAGAATCTGACGTGTCAGGCTTTTCGTGGTGGTTTTGCCCACCGACCCCGTAATCGCGACAACTGTGGCGGAAATCATGCTGCGCCACGCCGAAGCGAGCGCGGTGATAGATTCGGCAACGTCGTCCACCACGATGATGCCGGCGCCCGCCTTGCGGGCGGCTTCGCGCGTACGCTCGTCAGGGACACGTCCCGCGAGGGCGAGCATCGCCCCTCCTTCTATGGCGCAAGCTATGAAATCATTGCCATCAACCCGCTCTCCGGGTAGCGCCGCATACAGGCAATCCGCGAAAACCTCGCGCGAATCCCATGTCAATCCAAGCAAATCATGCGCGACATCCGCTGGAGCGACGACGAGGTCTCCCCCCACGATATCTTGGATGCTCGTTGTGTTCAGTCTCATCTCGATGCTTTCTTCCAGGCTACGCGCGACAACGCGATCAATCGCTCTGCACTACGCGGTAGCGGCTTATTGCCTCGGTCATTATATCCTTAAACACTTCGGTGGTATTTCGCTCGTACGGAACCTCGTTCACACCGACAAAACATACCAACGGGGTCGATGCATCGGGCAGCACGCCGACAAAACTGAGGTTGTAAGAGCCCTTCGCATACACGCCCGTATCCTCGTCGACGTATTCTGCCGTGCCCGTCTTGCCGGCGACGCGATACCCGTCTATCGCCGCGCCCGTACCCGTGCCTTCCTCGACGACGGTCTCCAGCATGCTGATCATAGGGTCGATCGCAGCGGTGTTCTCGACGATTTGCTCCGTGTCGTATTGCAGCGTCTCTCCGGTCTGGGGCTTCGATATCAGGAAATGAGGGGTGCAGGCGACGCCGTTATTGACAAGGGCGCCGTAGAATCGCGCCATCTGCAACGGCGTCGTGGAAATACCCTGCCCAAACGTAACGTTGTACTTCGTGATGAGCGGCCATGTGTCCACGTCGGGAGACAGGTAGCCCGCAGCCTCGCCGGGGTAGTCTATCCCCGTCTGTCCATTCAGCCCGTACGATACGATCTTGTCATATAAAGGCCTAAACCCCAAATAGTTCTCCACCAACAGCGACGTGCCTATATTGGAAGAATCTTGGATAACATAGCGAGCCGTCATGGTCATGTCGCCTCGTTCGTGCGCATCCGTGATGACATACTCATCAGCAGAAAGCTCCGCAGGAGCGAATATCGTCGTATCGGGAGTGACGACCCCCGCCTCGAGCATGGCCATCATGGAAGCCGTCTTAAACGTCGATCCCGGCTCGTAAGCCTGCGTCACGGTTTTGAGCGAATCCGACCCCACCTCCGAATCCGAAGGATTGGAGGGGTCGAAATAAGGCGTCGAGGCAATGGCGAGCAACTCTCCGGTGGAGGCATCCATGAGCACAGATCGGCCATCTTCGCCTTCTATAGTGCTCACGCCCTCAGCAAGCCTTTTTTCAAGATAGCTCTGCATATCGATATCGATAGACACCACGATATCCTGCCCGTCGACCGCCGGTTCGTCGACTTCGGTGCCTCCTGGAATGGGAATGCCTCCCCCTCCTTGCTGAACGACAAGCTTCCCAGGGGTGCCCTTCAAGATATCGTTGTAATACAGCTCAAGGCCCGACACTCCTTCGTCATCAACATTGACGAATCCAAGCACTTGCCCCGCTACTTTCCCGTAGGGATAAACGCGCTTCGTATCCTCTATATAGTAGATGCCCACGATGCCTTCGCTCTTCAAAGCCTCCGCCGCATCCATATCGGCCTTACGCTTCAGATAGACGAACGTCGTGTCCTGTTTGAGCAGCTCGGCGTATTCGTCCGCATCCCCGCCCAAGGCACTTGCCACCGCCTCGGCAGAGGAAGAGACGTCCTCTATCTCTTTCGGGTTGGCGTATATCGTCATGGCGTCGACGCTCGTCGCGAGCACATTGCCGTTGCGATCGTAGATCGTGCCGCGATGAGGCGAGATGTTCACACTGAGCGTGCGGGAGTCGGCCGCAGCCTGGCTGAACTCCGGACCTTTTATCACTTGAAGATACACAAGCCTTGCGAGCAGGCATAACACTATGAAAATAAAAATAAACAGCAAGATTGAAAGACGGCTCGAATTCGAGCCGTCATGAGAGGTGTGGGGTGTTTGGCGAAAGCTACGCTCAGACATACGTTTATCCTTGATTCTCCAAAGCGGCAATGCTGCCGGACAAAGACAGATTGCCCGCCTCGTCGGTGGCTACGACGTCCGCCCCGAGCACGACCGCGACCGTCTTCTCAGGAGGCGTGACTCCAAGGCTTGCCGCCTCGACGCGAATATGCGTCGAATTGGAAAGGCGGCTCTGCTGAACCTCGAGGTCGCTTCCGTAGGAACGGGCGTTCTCGATTTGGGTGCTAAGCCTGTTCGCTTCGATGGACGTCGTGATGCTCGCCGCAGAAAGACCCACCCGAACGCAGCAGACCATCGCGACGACCAGGGCGACGACGACGACCGCCTTTGCCGCTCCGATGATCGAAGACGGCAGCGTGGTAACGTCGGAAGACGCACCCCGCCGTCCCGGAATCACCTCGAATTCGGTCTGCGAACTGCGAGAAAGAGAGGGCGCGGAGCTACCGTAGAGATAGTCCTGCCTCGTGGACCGGTCGGTTCGTGCCTGCCGCATACCGGCCCCCTTTCATCGTATAAGCTGCATTTGGTCGACGGTGCTTTATCGTATTTTTTCCGCGACACGAAGTTTCGCGCTTCGCGCCCGCGGATTGTTTTCAATCTCTTCCGCGCTTGGAAGAATGGGCTTGCGCGTCCTCACCTTGAGAACGGGATTCGCCCCGCATGCGCATACCGGCAATCCGGGGGGGCAGGTGCATGTTCGCGCATGCTTCGCGAAAACTTCCTTGACCACCCTGTCTTCGAGAGAATGGTAGCTGATCACGAGAATGCGGCCTCCGGGATTGAGCCATCTTACCGCCGCCTCCAGCCCCTTCCTCAGAACCGAAAGCTCCGAGTTCACTTCGATGCGCAAGGCCTGAAACGTCCTTTTGGCCGGATGGCCTCCTGCGCGGCGTGCCGATGCAGGAATGGCGGCCTTGATGATTTCGACAAGCTGCGAACTCGTCTCGATCGGTGCGTGCTCGCGAGACTCTACGATAAACTGAGCGATACGACTGGCCCATTTTTCGTCTGAGTAATCGCGGATGATCCGGGTGAGCTCCGATGCGTCTAAGGTGTTTACGAGCTCTGCTGCGGTTACGGTTTGTTTGCCCGGATCCATCCTCATGTCCAACGGGGAATCTTCCTTGAAGGAGAAGCCCCTCGACGGGAAATCAAGCTGGGGAGAAGAGACGCCTAGGTCGAAAAGGAACGCATCGACCCCGGGGATTTCGGCCTCGAGCAGCAATTCGTCGAGATTGCCGAAGTTGCCGCGTAGGAGCTCGATCTGAGGGGGTGTGTTTAATGCGAGATTTCTCAGTCGGGCCCCTGCGGCGGCGAGCGCCATCTCGTCTTGGTCGATGCCGATAAGTACGCCATCCGAACCAAGCCGTTGTGCTACTTCGGAAGAATGTCCTGCGCCGCCAAGCGTTGCATCCACGAACGTATGGTGCGTTTTGAGGTTCGATTGCTCGAGGCACTCGGAGAGCAAGACAGGGATGTGCCGATATTCTTTTGTCACTTCTTCCACGTTAAGACTCCTTACGAGAACAGCAGTTCATCGAGATCGATGCTGCTCTGGAATTCATCCCAACGCACGGCATCCCAGATCTCAAAATGGTCGGTATTGCCCACAAGAACCGCGTCTTTTTCCAGAGACGCCATCTCGCGCTGTTTCGCGACAAGGGTTATACGACCCACGGCGTCGATCTTTGCGGGCATTGCGCTGGCATTGAGCTTGGTGCGCAGCATGACATGCATTCGATCGCCGGGATTGTAGCCGCCCTTCTTCTCGAACAAGGCATCTTGCCATGCCTCGAACGCTTCGACGGTGTACACGGACAGAAAGCCGGTTTTCACATTGGGAACGACCACCAACTGGGTGTCTTCGGTCAGGCCCTTGCGAAGAGCCGCAGGAAGAGACAAGCGCCCTTTTGCGTCGATCTTATGACGGTATTCGCCGAATAGACCCGACACGCACATCTCCTTCTGAATTCTCCACCCCTGAGCCGATGAGCGACATTCTATCCCACTTTCTCCCACTCCGCAATAAAGCCCTCCCACAATGCACCCTATTTCAGGCATTTTCAACACATGCACACCACCCTTGCATGCATGTGCTTTCCTCGAAATTACATATTGGGTAGCAAAAAGCCCGCAACACCATATATAGTGTTGCGGGCCCCGTGGGACAAAGTGGAGGAACTATGGGCGCGCCGCCGATGCACCGCGAGTCACATCTTCAGGCGCCGTTTCGCCCTCGGATGGCAAGCAAGGTATTCTTCGCGCATATGAACGCGCGAAACGTGCGTGTATATCTGCGTCGTAGCGATGTCGGAATGACCGAGGATTTCTTGGATGGTGCGCAGATCGGCGCCGCCTTCGAGCATATGGGTCGCAAACGAGTGACGCAGCGTATGCGGATGAAGGCCCTTGATGCCTGCCGCCTGCCCCCATCGGGCGACGATCGCATGCACGCTTTGCCTCGATATCCTCGATCCGCGCGCATTCAGAAACATCGCCGCATCGCCCGGAGAACGACGCGCCAAAACGGGGCGCGCTTCGTCGAGGTAGCAAGCAAGGGTCTGCGCCGCCATGCCTCCTAAAGGGGCGATTCGCTCTTTCGAACCCTTTCCTCTGACACGCACGAAGCCTTCGTCGAAAAACACATCGCCCCTGTCCATGCCGACGAGCTCGCTTACCCGCAAGCCGCAACCGTATAGAACCTCCAGGATGGCGCGGTCTCTCAGACCTATTTCGTCCGCCCGCATATCCTGGTCGAGAACCCTGCTCACCGCATCTATCGAAAGCACGTCGGGAAGACGCTGGGGAACCTTCGGCAGCGCGATCCCGATGCTTGGATCGGCCGGACTCAGGCCCTCTCGCACCATGAAGCGATGAAGGCCCTTCACGGCCGAAACGTGGCGCTCCCTGCTCGAAGGGGCGTATCCGCGCTCGAGCAGATCGCCCTCGAATGCGAGGATATCGTCGCACGACGCGCTGAGGCAATCGGTGCCACGGCGCGCAAGGAAAGACTCGTAATCGCGCAGGTCGCAGGCGTAAGAACGAACCGTGAGCGGCGAAGCGCCCTTTTCCACCGAAAGAAAGGAGAGGTATTCCCCTATCGCGTCATAGGTGCGCCCGGATGCGACCCCTCCCCCCGAACGCCCCAGCGAGCTCTCCGTCGCCATAGAACCCTCGCCTCGCTTTCTGCTGCTCGCGTCGCAACCATGGAATCCACGGTCCGTCTTCCTGCTCCTCCGTTTGCATCGGCGAAGCGTCATTGCCCAAATTAACCCGATCGAAACCCCCGCAATGCGGCGAAGGCTCGTAGTGGGCTATAATTCCTCTGTTCGACTATATTTCATACGTCATGGTTTCAATCGGACGGCCAAGCCGCCCAGTTTTGAAAGGGGCCAGAACCACTCATGCGCATCGGATTCGACAACGACAAGTACATCGCACTGCAGGCTGAGCACATCCGCAACCGTATAGATCAGTTCGGCGGCAAGCTCTACCTCGAGTTCGGCGGCAAGCTTTTCGACGACCACCACGCCGCACGCGTGCTGCCCGGGTTCGAGCCCGACTCCAAAATCCGCATGCTTCAAAGCCTCGTCGACGACGTCGAAATCATCATCACCATCAACGCGAACGACATCGAGAAAAACAAGGTCCGCGGCGACCTCGGCATCACGTATGACGAAGACTCCCTGCGCCTCATGGACATCTTCCGCGGCATGGGCTTTCTCGTAGGCGGCGTCGTCATCACGCACTACGCCAGCCAGCCTGCCGCCGACCTGTTCCGCCGCCGTCTGGAATCGCTCGGCATCACGTGCTATCTGCACTACCCCATCTCCGGATACCCCTACGACATCAACCACATCGTCAGCGACGAAGGGTACGGCAAAAACGAGTACATCAAGACGACGAAGCCGCTGGTTGTCGTCACCGCGCCCGGCCCCGGATCGGGGAAGATGGCGACCTGCCTCTCCCAGCTATACCATGACCATAAGCGAGGCGTAGATGCAGGCTATGCGAAATACGAGACGTTCCCCGTATGGAACCTGCCGCTCAACCATCCCGTCAATATCGCCTACGAGGCGGCAACAGTCGATTTGGACGACTCCAACATCATCGACCCCTTCCATCTTGAGGCATACGGCGTTTCCACGGTCAACTACAACCGAGACGTCGAAATCTTCCCCGTTCTCAAGGCGATGATGGAGCGTATCGCCGGATCGAGCCCGTATCAGTCCCCCACCGATATGGGCGTCAACATGGCTGGTCTCGCCATCACCGACGACGAAGTCGTCCGCGAAGCCGCCAAGATGGAAATTGTGCGCCGCTATTTCCAAACCGCCGTCGAAGCAAAACGTACGGGAGTCGGCGAAAAGAGCATCGAAAAGCTCGAGATGCTCATGAACCAAGCGGGGGTCACAAGCAGCTTCTCGCCGGCACGAAGCGCAGCCCTGCTCAAGGAGCAGACCACCGGCGCGCCCGCAGGCGCCATGGTACTGCCTGACGGACGGGTGATAACGGGCAAAACGTCCGATTTGCTCGGCGCAGCCTCTTCTTTGCTCATGAACGCCCTCAAAGCAGTCGCAGGCGTAGACGATGACCTGCTCATCATAAGCGACCAGGCCATTGAGCCGATTTGCCGCCTGAAGACCGACCGCCTGGCAAGCAAGAATCCCCGATTGCATTCCGACGAGACCCTGATTGCGCTCTCCATCAGCTCTGCGACCGACGATATCGCGGCGAAAGTCATCGAGCATGTGGGCGATTTGCGCGGATGCGACGCGTTCTTCTCGGTCATCATCTCTTCGACCGATGAGCGTCTGTACCGTAAACTCGGCATCAACGTGTGCTGCGAGCCTAAGTTCGAGCAGCACAGCTACTATCACAAATAGTAAGAACGCCCTGCCGAAAAACAGCAAAAGGCCCGTACGCGGTTCACAGACTGCGTACGGGCCTTTGTCGTGCACGCTTTAACGAAAGCTCATTTCAAGTTGCACACGGTTTGCATCATGGGAAAAGAGCAGAGTCCTTATATCCTCCCAAGATGATCAGTGCTTGGATACATCCGCATAGTTTCATTAAGAGAAAAGAACACCTGCACCCCCTCCCTTATAGAGAAAGGTGCGCAGACCGCCCGAAACTTGAGTTTTTTCGCCCACGAAATCATGCAAGGTCCGCCCCGCTTTCGAAATGCATCGACAACGCCGGCCCGAAGGTCGACGCGTGGCAAACGAGAAAGCCGGCAGACCTCGGCGATGCTAGGAGCGTTGATCGGCAAAGAACGTATGCGCCACAGCGCTGTAGAAGCCCTCGTTTTTGTAACGCAGAAGAATCGTGGGGTTATTGGACTTGCGAACCAGGATGCGATCGATGGGCTCTTCGAGCGTGATGAACTCGCCATCGACGAAATAGCTCGCCTCGCGGCTTTCCGGATTGCGGGACAAATCGATTTCCACGATATCACTCGGGTCGGTCACGATAGAGCGGGACAGCAACGTATGGGGAGCCAGCGGAACCACGACAAGGCCTTTGAAATCGGGGGCTACCAGCGGGCCTCCAGCGGAAAGAGCATAGGCCGTCGACCCCGTTGCCGAAGCAACGACGAGTCCATCCCCTCGCATATCCACCAGATGATTGCCCGAGATATCCACGCCGAAATCGATAATGCGGCCCAGGGTTCCGCGCGTGACGGAGAATTCGTTTAAAGCGAAGCGGCTCGCGACCACTTCTCCGTGGGCAATAAGATCGATATGCAGGCTTGCTCGCTCTTCCCTGACGACATCGCCCGCCAACGCCGCGGCAACAATGGCAACAACGCCGTCTTCGGAGGAATTGACCAAAAAGCCCAGGTGTCCGAAGTTAATACCGAGAATAGGCACCCGCGTCTTGCCGACGAGGCGCGCCGTACGAAGCATGGTTCCGTCCCCTCCGAGAGAGACCACCATATCGAACGATGGAACATCTACATGCGAGCATGTGTCTTTCACCGACTCGATAGACAGCGGGATAGAGTCAAGTTCCTGATGAGCAACTCCCTGCGAATCGAGATAAGCCGCCAAAAGCATGGATGCATCAAGAGCGGCCGCATTGGAGTTATTGCGAATAATCAGGATGTTCATAGTGCCTCGTTTCAAACGCTGGACGCGAAAAGGTATGATTGATGTCAACTTTTGCATTATACCCAAAGTCGAAAGCGTAGTATGAACGCCACGCATATTTCCACATCAGAAGACGATTCGATTTCTCCTTCGGAGGCCGCGGCGCAAACGCCGGCAAGCATCGGATCATCCGCCGCCCTCATCAGCTTCTTCGTCATCATTTCGCGTATCACCGGCTTCATGCGCACCTGGGCCATGGCATTTGCCCTTGGATCCACGATGCTTGCCAGCTCGTACCAGGTGGCAAACAACCTGCCGAACATGCTCTACGAGCTCGTTATGGGCGGCATGCTCGTAACCGCGTTCCTTCCCGTCTACATGTCGGTGAAAGCAAAGCTCGGCGACCGCGGCGGCAACGAATACGCCAGCAACATCATGAGCATCGCTTTCATCGTGCTTGGAGCCGTGGCGCTTGTCTGCACGATTTTCGCTCCCGCCCTGATCTTCACGCAAAGCTTCATGAACGACCAGAGCACCATGGATGATGCCATTTTCTTCTTCCGGTTCTTCGCGATTCAGATCGTCTTCTACGGACTCTCGTCAATCGTCAGCGGCCTGCTCAACGCTTCCCGAGACTATCTCTGGAGCAGCGCGGCCCCTATATTCAACAACATCATCGTGACCGCGACCTTCGTCCTCTACGCTTTCGTCGCTCCGCATGACAGCGAACTTGCGAAGCTTATCATCGCCGTCGGCAACCCCCTCGGAGTTTTCGTCCAGATGGCGATACAGCTTCCGGCCCTGAAACGAAATGGAATAAAACTGCGCCTTCGCGTCGACCTTCGCGACCCCGCCCTGAAAGAAACGCTCGCCATAGGCGTTCCGGCCATTCTCGTCATGTGCGCGGGACTCGTGGTGGTCTCGATTCAGAACGCAGCCGCATACGGCGCCCTTGACAACGGGCCGTCGATCATCGCCTACGCACGCCTGTGGTTCACCCTTCCCTATGCGTTTCTCACCGTGCCCATCACGACTGCCATGTTCACCGAGATATCCGAGATGCACGCCAACGGCAACATGAGAGGGTTCAAACACGGCATTATCTCGGGCACGAATCAGATCGTCTTTTTCATGGTTCCCTTCGCCTTGTACCTCATCGTCTTCGCCGAGCCCCTCGTGACGCTCTATCACATCGGCGCTTTCACCGAAGACAACATATCGCAAATCGCCCTCTATCTGGCCGCGCTCGCGCTTTCCCTGCCGTTTTACGGAATCAACACGTATCTTCAAAAAGTGTTTTCCGCCATGCGCATCATGGGCCGCTACGCCGTAATGATGGTGGCTTGCATCGCCTTTCAAATCGGCTTCATTGCAATCTTCGCCACGGGAATAGGCGGGCCGCTTAACATCGGCATGCCGGCGATTGCGCTGAGCGAAACGGCGTACTACCTTGTCCTGGACATCGTCTGCTTCGTCTATCTCCGCAAAACGATGGGCGCGCTCGGATTGAAAAGCACCGTTATCTCGTTTTTGAGGTCTTTCCTTCTGGGCCTTCTTGGCGCATCCGTCGGAGCGCTCGTCGTCACGGGGCTCTCGGCAACCATCGCTCCCTTGAACGGCTCCATCCCGAATGCCCTGATATGCATCTTCTGCGGCGGTTTGCTTGCACTCATCGTGACATTCGGTCTTGCCATAAAGCTGAAGCTCAGCGAGGCATCCATGGTTTCCTCTCTTATCGAGAAAGTGGCACGACGCTTCAAACGAAAAACCGCAGAGCTTCCTGCCGGCGACGATGAAGCAGCCCTTGATTCGGCTTCGGCAAACGCCGATACGCATGACAATATCCAACATCTCGATGCATCCTCCGCGCAAAACAACGACGTCGTGGCGCGTTGTGGAGTCGAAGCCTCTGCAGAAGACCTCGACTCTGAAGTCGTGCTCCCCCTCGGAAAGCATGCAGCACGTCCACGAGATGCGCACGATGCATCGCCTCTGGAGCGAGGACTCCATGCCGCCACGCGCAACAGTGCGCAGGCTTCTGACGCCGCACCCTTGCGCCAAAGAGGAAGGCACGCCTCTCCCGCCAAGACTCACGGACTTCATGCAACCGTCAAGGCTCCAAGCTCGTTTTCCACCGAAGCGGAATTCGGCCGCCACGCCGCATTGCCCGCCGAAACACGCGAAAACAGCTCCGCCGTCGAAAACCCAACGCATGCAATAAGCAAAGCCTCTCGACGCACGAGCCCCTCTGGCGGCCCGAAGCACGCTCGGACCGCCGAACACGACGCAAGTCGAAAGAACGGCCCTCGTCACGCGAAATAACCCTTCTTCAGCTTAAAGCTCTCGAAAATACGTTTCAATGCACCAAAAAGCCCTGCTCTTTCAAGGAGCAGGGCTTTTCTTAAGCCATAATTCTCTTTTGCGTCCATTCATGCTTTAAGACTGCAGAATGCATCCGGCATACGGCTACTTTCCTACAGGACGCTTGAAATTCGGCTCGGTCGTAAGAATCACGGGACCTTCTTCGGTAATTGCTACCGTCTTCTCGAAATGGGCGCTCGGCTTGCCGTCGCGCGTACACACAAGCCATCCGTCGGGCATCTGACGGGTCTTGTGCGTACCCATATTAATCATAGGCTCAATTGCCAAAACCATTCCGGGCTCAAGAAGAATACCGTGATGACGGCGTCCGTAATTGGGGACGTTCGGATCCTCATGCATATTACGGCCAATGCCGTGGCCGACGTATTCGCGCACCACGCCGTAGCCTTCCGCTTCAGCAATAGACTGAACTGCGAAGCCGATATCACCGAGATGGTTGCCGGGTCGAGCTGCGTCCAGTCCTGCCCACATGCACTTCTCAGTAACGTCGAGCAGCTTTTTCACCTCAGGAGAGACATTGCCCACCGGAAAAGTCCAGGCGTTATCCCCTACCCAGCCATCAACCGTCGCTCCGGTGTCGATGGAGATGATATCGCCTTCTTTCAGGATGACGTCCGCCGCCGGAATACCATGGACGATTTGGTCGTTGACCGAGGCGCAAATGCTCCCGGGAAATCCACCGTAGCCCTTGAACGCAGGAATGCCCCCTTCCAGACGGATAAGGGTTTCAGCCAGGCGATCGAGCTCAAGCGTAGAGACACCCGGTTCCACGCGAGCCCCCACTTCCCGCAAAACCTTTGCAGAAATACGACCTGCTTCTTTCATCGCCTCAATTTCAGCAGGGCTTTTCTTGATAATCATATGCGCTCTCTTTCGTATGCAGTTTCTTGGTAACTCGGCTATTCTAGCACAGGCGATTCTTCCATTGTGAACCGTAGGAAACTCTCAAAGAAGAGGGCCGGTCGAAAACGAGAGTCTACAAAGGATTCAATCCTGGCCACGCGCGCTCAACCACAACAGCCACCTGCTGATCATATCTTGGCGCCTGGAGATGTTGCTCCCCCTTCAAAATGAAAAAGGACCCGCAAGCGGGTCCTTTCCATGTAAGGTAACGTGTCGCTATTCAGCAGAAGCGAAATTGCGGGACACGGAAGAGTCGACGGCAATGCCAGGACCCATGGTGGAAGAGACGGTGATGGACTTGAGGTACTTGCCCTTCGCCGCAGAAGGCTTCATGCGAACGATTTCGTCATAAACAGCACCGTAGTTCTCAGCAAGCTTCTCAGCTTCGAAGCTGACCTTGCCGATGATGACATGAGCAATGCCATAACGGTCAGCACGATACTCGACCTTGCCGCCCTTGAGCTCGTTGATAGCCTTGGTGACATCGGGAGTAACGGTGCCGAGCTTGGGGTTCGGCATAAGACCGCGAGGGCCGAGAATCTTACCAAGTCGGCCGACCTTGCCCATCATGTCAGGGGTGGCGACGGTAGCATCAAAGTCGATGTTGCCAGCCTGGATTTCCGCAACCAGGTCGTCGGAACCGACGATTTCTGCGCCAGCTTCTTTGGCGGCCTCGGCAGCAGCGCCTTCGGCGAAAACAGCAACACGAACTTCCTTACCGGAGCCGTTCGGCAGGGAGACCATGCCGCGGAGCTGCTGGTCTGCCTGACGGGTGTCGATGCCAAGGCGGAAGTGGACTTCGACGGTCTCGTCGAACTTAGCGGAAGAAACTTCCTTGACGAGGGACAGAGCCTCGAAAGGAGCATAGAACTTACCTGCTTCGATTTTTTCGGCAGCAAGCTTCTGGTTCTTCGTGAGTTTCATGTAAAAATCCTTTCGTGGTAATTACGGGTAGCAGGAAAGCCACCCTTCCACTGACTACGCTATTCTTTGCCAGCGAGCATGGCGGCGAGCTTCTTAGAAGGCACGTAGGTCTTCTTCATCTCGCGACCCTCGATACGCACGCCCATGGAGCGAGCGGTGCCAGCGACAATCTCCATAGCAGCGTCGATGTCGTTAGCGTTAAGATCGGGGAGCTTAATCTCAGCGATCTCGCGAAGCTGGTCGAGGGAGAGGGTTCCAACAGCCTTGAGCTGCGGAATGCCGGATCCGCTCTTGATGCCCAGCTTCTCCTTGATCAGCACGGCCGCCGGAGGGGTCTTGCACACGAAGGTGAAGCTCTTGTCCTCGTAAACCGTGATCTCAACGGGGATGATGGTGCCGGACTGGTCCTGCGTAGCGGCGTTGAACGCCTGGCAGAACTGCATGATGTTAACGCCCTGCGCACCGAGTGCGGGACCTACCGGAGGAGCCGGATTGGCAGCACCAGCAGGAATCTGCAGCTTGATAAAGCCTGCAACTTTCTTCTCAGCCATCTCTGTTTCCTTACCTTACTAATCGTATTGCTACAACGGCCAGCCATGCGCGAGAAGCCCTGTCCACCCAGGCACGCAGGAGCCGAGAATACTCACCTAGATCTTGGCCACTTGATCGAAAGAAAGCTCGACCGGCGTTTCTCGACCGAAAATCGAGACCATGACCTTGACTTTGCCGGTCTCGACGGAGACCTCGGAAATGGTGCCGTCGAAATCAGCGAGGGGACCGTTCGTAACCTTGACCGACTGCCCCACTTCAAACGAAGAGGTGGTCTTCTTCGGAGCAGAAGTCGAGGTGCGCTTCATGATTTTGTTGAACTCGTCGCGAGTCAACGGAGCGGGATTGCCCTGGCTCCCAACAAAACCCGTCACGCCCGGAGTGTTGCGGACGGCAGCCCAGCTGCGATCGTCCATCTCCATACGAACCAAAACATAGCCCGGGAAGACTTTCTTTTCATTCTCTACGCGACGACCGCTTTCTTTGATTTCGGTCACCGTTTCGGTAGGAATTTCAATCCCGAACACGTTGTTCTCGAGACCCATGGTTTCAATGCGCGTCTCGAGGTTTTTCTTAACCTTGTTCTCGTACCCGGAATAAGTGTGGAGCACGTACCATTTCTTTGCCATGCTAGATTCCAACCCCCAACCCGGAAAGAGCAACGATAAGAGGAGTGACAATCAAATTGTCCAGAACGGCGACGAATACGCCGAAAAACACCAAAGCGGCCACAACGACGCCGGTCCATCGAAGAACCTCGACTCGTGTGGGCCACGTAACGCGTTTCAACTCAGCCTTGACTTCTCGAAGGAATTTGAAACGCTTTTTCTTGGGCTTCTCTGCCTTCTTCTGAGCAGCTTTTTTGGACTGCTGCTTTTCAGCTTCAGTCTTTTTGGCAGCTTCTTCAGCAGAAATGCCTTGCGCCTCAAGGGCAGCAGCCTGAGCCTTTTTCGCCTGGCGATTAGCAGAGGCTTTTGCTCTTTGCGTTTTAGACTTTTTCGCCATATTTTCTTAATCCCTAATGCGATTCATTATGAAGAAGCCGCAATTCGTCCTCTAGAATGAATGTCCCTAAACCCAAAACAAGCAGCTCGCGTTCCAAGCTGCTTGAACAAGCTGGCAGGCCAGGTAGGACTCGAACCCACAACATGCGGTTTTGGAGACCGCCGCTCTGCCAATTGGAGCTACTGGCCTGTTTTCCTTACCTTATCGAGTTTCCTTATGCAAGGTGTGGGTCTTGCACCACTTGCAGTACTTCTTGAACTCGATACGATCGGGATTATTCTGCTTGTTCTTTTTGGTCGTGTAATTGCGGCGCTTGCACTCGGTGCAGGCCAAGGTGACCAACGTACGCATGAATTCTCCTTCAAATTAATCGTTTTGTAGCCCGATGATTGTACACATATGAGCAACTCTTGAAAAGAAGAGCCCGCCCGAAAGCGGGCTCTTCATCAAATCACTGCAATAGTTTAAAACTATTTGATGATCTTGATCACGCGGCCGGAGCCAACGGTGCGGCCACCCTCGCGGATAGCGAACTTGAGGCCTTCCTCCATTGCGATCGGGTGAATGAGCTCACCGGTAATCGTAACGTTGTCGCCAGGCATAACCATCTCGGTGCCCTCGGGGAGGTGTGCAACACCAGTAACGTCGGTGGTGCGGAAGTAGAACTGAGGACGATAGCCATCGAAGAACGGGGTGTGACGGCCGCCCTCTTCCTTGGTCAGGATGTAGACCTGGCCCTCGAACTCGGTGTGCGGAGTAACGCTACCGGGCTTGCAGAGAACCTGGCCACGGACGATGTCCTCGCGCTTAACGCCACGGAGCAAGCAGCCGATGTTGTCGCCAGCCTGAGCCTCGTCGAGGAGCTTGCGGAACATCTCGATGCCGGTGCAGACGGTGTTAGAGGTCTCGCGGATGCCGACGATCTCCAGCGGGTCGTTGACATGCAGAACGCCACGCTCAACACGACCGGTAGCAACGGTGCCACGACCGGTGATGGTCATGGTGTCCTCAACGGCCATCAAGAAGGGCTTGTCGGTCATACGCTCGGGAGTCGGGATGTAGGAGTCAACAGCGTCCATGAGCTCCCAGACCTTCTCCTGCCATTCCTTGTCGCCCTCGAGAGCCTTCAGTGCAGAACCACGAATGATCGGGGTGTCGTCACCGGGGAAATCGTAGGAGCTGAGGAGGTCACGAACCTCCATCTCAACGAGCTCGAGGAGCTCTTCGTCGTCGACCATGTCGCACTTGTTCAGGAAGACAACGATGTAAGGAACGCCAACCTGGCGAGCGAGCAGGATGTGCTCACGAGTCTGAGCCATCGGGCCGTCGGTAGCAGCGATAACGAGGATAGCGCCGTCCATCTGAGCAGCACCGGTGATCATGTTCTTGACGTAGTCAGCATGGCCCGGGCAGTCAACGTGTGCATAGTGACGCTGGTCGGTCTCATACTCAATGTGAGCGATGGAGATGGTAATACCACGCTCGCGCTCCTCGGGAGCCTTGTCGATGTTCTCGAAAGCGGTGAAGTCTGCGTGTGCAGAACCGTGAGAACCGTCGTTGTCAGACAGAGTTTTGGAGATAGCAGCCGTCAAAGTGGTCTTACCATGGTCAACGTGGCCGATGGTACCGATGTTCACATGCGGCTTGCTGCGCTCGAACTTCTCCTTAGCCATTATTCCTCCTCTAGGGAATGGTCAAAAGACCAATACTTACTTCATAAAAATCACGCGCCGTAAAGGCGCGTGAAAAAGTGCAATGGTAGCGGTGACTGGATTCGAACCAGTGACGCCACGGGTATGAACCGTGTGCTCTAACCAACTGAGCTACACCGCCATGTATACTTCTATGAAACCTTCAGTTATGATGGCTCCATTCAGTAACAAGTAATGGAGCCCGCGACCGGACTTGAACCGGTGACCTCTTCGTTACCAACGAAGTGCTCTACCGACTGAGCTACACGGGCAAACTGGTGGGCGCGCTAGGATTCGAACCTAGGTAAGCATAGCTAACGGGTTTACAGCCCGTCCCCTTTAACCACTCGGGCACACGCCCAGTTCATCAAGGTGCTCGACTCTTTATGTGTACTTATCAAGCTGCTGTTCGCTTGCTTGGTTTTTCGTTCCTTGCTCGCGAACGAAGTGCATAATACGCTAGCCTCCCATCTCTGTCAACACTCTACACGCTTCCGGGAGTATCTATTGTTTTGAGCATCATTTTACTTATCTGAGCTGGAGTTTCTTTCTTGTCCGCTCTCTTTAGAGCGCTGTATGCCGCAAACTTTTTTCGAAAAAAATTTTTTCTTCAAGCGGCTTTTTTTCGCTCCGGAGTCTCTTCTTTATGACCCATTCCTTGGTCGTTGCTGCAAGAAAACACCTTGCGTTATAGCAACAAGAAAGCGAAGGCGGCCATAAACACATGCATACATATATAAAAGGCCGCGGTGCGTGCGCTTGAACCTGCGCA
>OLRQ01000298.1_pt1 | contig 54806 bp, 44 predicted proteins | sample 1671971 | NCBI WGS metagenome assembly OLRQ01 (sample SAMEA3136631, study PRJEB25190) | human gut metagenome | biome: human gut; feature: human-associated habitat; material: faeces | place: Austria | collected 2013
CGTAAACAAACGCAAATGCAATATAATTTACAACTTCATTTGTTTTTTCAGGAGTAACAGAAAGTGATACCTGCTGATAAGCATCTGAATTGAGAACAGAAACAATTGAACCGCTATTATCAAAAATATGAGTTTCACTATATCCCTGCTTATTTGTATAGATAATTTGCTTCATCTAAAATTATCATATCCACCATAAGCACTATAGAAATTTATGAAAATGATTTTATTCTGAAATCGTTTTGACAAAGAAAATGAAATAAATAAGGTGAAAAAGCCACACAAGGGCAAGTATTATACTTGGGATAATAATCCCTTTTAGCATCATAAGGATGAAGCCTAACAACATAATTGCCGTTACAGATGAAAGTATGGTTACCTTGGTTTTTACTGTCATACCCTTTTTCTTTACGAATGAATCAAGGTGTTTTTTGTACATTTTTGTGTTCACAAACCAATTATGTAATTTTTCGGAAGAATTTGCAAAGCAGAATACTGTCAGCAAAAAGAACGGTACTGTCGGCAAAATCGGGAGGACTATTCCGACACAGCCTATTCCGAGAGATACGCAACCGATTATTATGAAAATGATTTTTTTGAGTTTCAAGTTTGCTCTCCTTGGGTTATTTTTTGTTTTGAGAATATTTGACAAGTTTTCGCAAAGCGTTAAAACTTTCGGGACTTACTACATGTTCAAGTTTGCAGGCATCGGATGCAGCTGTTGTTTTATCTACACCGAGATTTTCAAGCATTTCACAAAACACACAATTACGCTCATAAACGCTTTTGGCAATCTTTTTGCCTGACCTTGTGAGGGAAATCACCCTGTTTTCGTCACGAATTATGTAGCCGTCCTTTTCGAGTGATTTTAATGAAACCGAAACAGTCGGTTTTGACACACCGAGTTCTTCAGCTAATCTTGTTGCGTGAACTTCTCCCTTTAATGAAAGAAGATAAATTGTCTTGAGATAATCCTCGGTTACTCGTTTCAGTTTCATTTCCACCTTTCTTTTTACACGGGCATTACAAACGGCTTGCCGTCAATCTCGCCTGTTTCAAGGGTAACACCGTAAACATCTTCGATAAGTTTCGGCGTTATAATCTCTTTTGGAATACCCTGCGAAAGTATTTTTCCGTCCTGCATTGCAACAATTTCGTCACTGTAATAGAGCGACTGGTTGATGTCGTGCAGAACCATAATGACAGTTATGTTAAATTCGCTGTTCAGCCGTTTTACAAGGCGGAGAATTTGCAATTGATAGCGGATGTCGAGGTATGTTGTCGGCTCGTCAAGAAATAGAATTTTCGTGTCCTGAGCAAGTGCCATTGCAATCCACACACGCTGTTTTTGACCGCCTGAAAGCTGTGAAACAGGCTTGTCCTTAAACTTTTCTGTGTCAGTTATTTCAAGGGCAAATTTCACCTTTCCCCTATCTTCTTCGGGGTTTGGCGACAAACCCATTGTGTGATACGGAGTTCTGCCAAATTCCACCAGCTTTTTAACCGTAATGTCCAGCGGGGCTGTGTTGTACTGATGAACAATTGCCGCCTTGCGGGCAAAGTCTTTCAACTTCATTTGCTCAACACTTTGACCTGCAAGAAAAATTTCGCCGTTATTAGGTTTGAGATTTTTCGTCATAAGGTTGAAAAGCGTACTTTTCCCGCAACCGTTTGCACCGATAAGGGTTGTGATTTTGCCCTCCTTGATTTTGAGGTTCAAGCCGTCAATGACTTTATTGTTGCCGTATGAAAACGAGAGGTCTTTGATTTCAAAAATATTATCAGGCATAGTTTTGTTTTGACCTCCTTAACAGAAAAACGAAGAATGGGCCGCCAATTACGGACATTACAACTGCGGCGCTGATTTCGTAGGGCGAGGCAACTGTTCTGCCGATTGTGTCGGCAAGCAAAAGTGTGAATGCTCCGAGCAAAATTGAATACGGCATGAGAACCTTGTGGTTACTGCCGACAAGCAATCTTGCAATGTGCGGAACGATAAGTCCGAGAAAGCTGATTGCACCGACTACGGCTGTGCTAATTGATGCAAGAAGTACGGCTATAACGGAAATAACAATTCTGCTTCTTGTGACATTCATACCAAGACTGCGGGCGGTTTTGTCTTCAAGCGAAAGCAGGTTACATTGATTTGTCACAAAAAACGATGCGACAAGTCCGATTACAACATAAACGGCAAGCGTTTGAAAATCGTCCCATGTTTTCTGGGTAATGTTTGCGTTTACGATACTTGCAACACCTGTGTATGAACTGCCTGTTGCAGAGTTGAACGCACTCATAAGGCCTGTGCAGAGTGCATTTACTGCGACACCGACAAGGATAATTCTTAGCGGTGAAAGTCCGCCTTTCCACGAAAGGCTGTAAACAAGCAGAAATGCAACCAAGCCGCCTATGAACGCAAGCATTGGCGTGAGAAAAAACAGGCTTGGAAAGAATGCCGTTACGATTACGGCAACAAGGCTTGCGCCTGAACTTACACCGATAATACCGGGGTCGGCAAGGGGATTTTTCATTACCGCCTGTAACAAAACACCCGACACGGCTGTTGCCGCACCGCCGAGCATTGCAATGAAAATTCTCGGAAATCTCAGGTCATAAATTGTTGCGACATCGGGATTGTATTCAATAAAAAGTCCGCTGAAAAGTTCTGATGGGGTGACTTTCAGACTGCCCGTATTTACTGCAAAAATAAACAGAACGAACAGTGCGACAGCTGTCAGAACAAAGGACAGGATTTTTTTGCGTGTGCTAATCAATTATAAAACCGCCTTTCACGCACAAACTTATTCATCACCGTAGAGCAACGGTTGGAGTGCCTCAAGAGCATCGCTGTAGCTGAAATTTGCACTCATATTGAAAAGTGATGAGTCGAGGTCATAGACTTTCCCCTCTTGAACTGCACGGAAATGCTTCCAAACATCGTTTGTTTCAAACTCTTTTGCAAACATTTCTTTAACTTCATCAGGGAGTGCGTGAGCGGCTCTGAGGATAATATCAGGATCTTTTGTCTGCATATCCTCTGTGTTAGCCGTCAAAAATTCCTCACCGCCACCGTCACCGTAAACATTTGTACCGCCAGCAAGTTTTACAAGACTGCCGACGTAGCTGTTGTCGGTTGCAACGATATACGAACCCGGTAAACCCATAAGGACAAGGACTTTCTGACTTTTCTTGTCCTTATTTTTATCCTTGTACTTATCCATAAAGGTTTTGAACTCGTTAAGCATTTCGTCAGCTTCGTCTTTACGGTTGAATTTTTCGCCGAGGTCCTCGATTGAAGCATACATACCGTCAACGCTTTTGAGGTTTAAAAACAGCGACTTGACACCGATTGAGGCATATTTTGGCTGTAAATCCGATTCAAGAGATGACGGAGAAAGTACATAGTCGGGATTGAGCGACTTGATTGTTTCAAGGTCGGGATTCATTGCCATGCCGACTTTTTTCACCTTGTCATATTTTTCGGGCAGAGTCCCCGAAGTGTTGCACACTCCGACAAGATCAAGATTCAGCCTGCTGCAAATTTGAGCAACGGCGGGCGAAGTTGCCACAAGGCGAACTTCTTTATTTACCTCTGTTTTTGTGGCAGCATTTTCGGGGTGCTGATTTACACAACCTACAAGCGAAATGACTGCCACAGCAGAAAGAATCAGAGCAATAATACGCTTTGCTTTCATTCGTAAAATCTCCTTATTTTTTCTTTTTTCTGAAGAAACCGAAGTACCAAACGCAGAAACCTGCAACTAATACAACTGCAACAACTCCGATGACATACCAAACGGCATAAGAACCGTTTTGAACTTCGTCAACGGTTGCGGGAGCAGTTACTTCACTGCCCTGCTCGTCAAATTCCTGCAAGCCGTTTACTTTCTGAGCAGAGTCTGTTGTAGGCTCTGTTGCAATAGTTGTGGAAACGGCTGTACTGGGTTTTACGGTTGTGGGAGCGGTAGTTTCCTTTGACTTTTTCTTGTCGGATTTTTTATTGTTCTTTTTATCGGAGCTTTTTGAAGATGAGCTGTTGTTTGAACTTTCGGCAGGCTCGTATGACGAGTTATTGTTATTGCCCGAATTATTATTGCTGTAGCTGTTATTTGAAGAATTTGCGTTGTTAGAGTTGTTATTTGACTTGTTATTCACGGTAATGCTTGTAACAAAGTCGCCCGAACCTGATTTGAGGTTAGAAACCGTGATGAAGAAAACAACATCTCTGCCCATGGGGACAACATACATACTGCAACGGATAACGGAATTTTCGCTTGCAACTTTCATTCTGTAGTCGGCAGTATTTGCGGTGTAGTCCTCTTGTATAAGAGATGCCGAAACGGAACTTCCGTCAACCTTGAATGTCGGGTTCTGAATGTTATCCATAAGTTTAAGTCTTACCGTAATGTATGTATTGCCGTTTGAGTCAACCTCAACAAGCGCCTTTGTGTCGGTTGCGGATTCAGTCATTGACTGACCGAGAACTTCGGAATCTTCACCGCCTGAGTCCTCAATTTTGCCCGTGAGAGGGTTTCTGTAGTGCGGAGTGGCGGTGGCTGTGTAAATTCCGTTAGATGCGGCATAGGCAGGTATAGCAGTAATGCCCGCCACAAGAGCGAGCATTACAACCATACTGCACAAAGCCTTAAAAAAGTTTGTACAATATAATTTTTTCATTTTAGTTATTCTCCCTGAGATTTACGCTTTTTGTTGTAGTCAATCACGGCAAGAACTGCACAAGCGGCGAGCATTGCAACAAGGCAAATTGTAAGAGGTCTGTTATCGCCTGTTTTAACAGCATTGTTTACAAGCTGATTGTTACCCGAATTTGCGTTGTTTGCAGTATCGGAAGTTGATGACTTTGCAACATTTTCGGAATTCTGCTTGTCTGTGATTGTGCTTCCCGATTCGGCAAGGGCATAGTTACCGCCTGTTTTTGTAACAATAGTATAGAAACCGTTTGCGAATGTACCCTTAACAACAGTCTTAGAAGAACCGTCATTGATTCTGAATACAGAAAGTTTTGATGTGTCATAACCTGCAGGAGCAGGAATACTGATTGAAACAGTACCGTTAGGAGTTACCTCACTGCCGTCTTTGTCAAGGAACTTAACATTGTAAAGTTTGAACTTTTTGCCTGTGTCCTCAAGAGCCTTAACGGCAACAGTGTAGTCTGTACCCTCGGTAATCTCGGTAACAACAACCTGAACGCCCTCATCAAACACACCCTTGTCAGCGCTAACCTTAACGCCTGTCTTGGAGTCTGTGTAGTCTAATGCCGGTGACTGTTCCTCAGGCTTGTCGGGAACGATTTCGCCGTTGTCAGTTTTTAAAGTTGTCCAGTCAAGTTGCATAAGAACAGGCTGTGTACCTGTTTCGTCAGCGATTGATTCCATAATCGGAACAAATACCTGAAGCGGAACATATTTTTTGCTTGCCTTATCAACAAGTTTAATTCTTACGAGTTCTGGATAGAGGTTATCGGCATTGTTGTACTGGTCGATAACATCATTGCCGTCACTGTCTTTCTGAGTTGTAAGAACTTCAGCAGGAACTAATTTACCCTCAGGAACACCGTAATCATTGTATGTGTAGCCTGTGTCAAAATAAGAGAGGTTGAGCAAGTAACCGAACTTGTTGTAAATTGACATACCCTTAAACTGCATTGTAAGGTAATATTCACCGTCTTTTACTTCAAGCCATACATCATGCTTGATTGCGTTATTAGACATTGAGAAGCTCTCTCTGTCTGTTTTAATCATCTGAGCATAAAGTGTGTACTTGCCGTCAGGAAGATTGTTGATATCAACCTTTGTATCATCTTTCTTTTTAAGTGAGTCAATGGCTGTCTGTAATTCTGTTGCTGCATTGTCAACTTCTTCCTGAGTTGCTTTGCTGTTTGCAAGAACTGTCTTTGCATTTGCAAGGGCATTTTTCATTGTTGTGTAAGTTGAAGTTGTGTAATCATCTTCGTTGTAGTTGTCTGCCTGTGCAACGAGTTTTTCAAGTTCTGTTGTGTCAGCAGGTTTGAAGTTTGGAATTTCTTCGGGGTCTGGGTCGGGAGTTTCGTCAGAAATCTTTACGGCATCATCATAGTAGATTGTAAAGATAGCCTCACGGGTTGCGTCACCGTTATCACCCATAATTGCATCCATTGCAGATACTCTGAACTTTGTCAGGAACTGTACATCGTCAGTTGGCAAAATCATATAACCTGTCTTTGGATAGTAGTTGTTTGTACCTTCATTGAGTGCGTCTGTATAATATGAGCCGTCATCGTTCTTATAGTAAGATGTGTAAGTCAACTCTTTATACTCGCCATTCTTTTCCTGTTCCCACATCTGAATGAGATAACCCTGCATTTCGCCGATATCAACAGGCTTGTACTCAAGTTCAAGTCTTTTTACACCGTTCTTAACAACAAGTGTTGCATAGTCGCCAAGGCACTGTGCTGACATTGAAGTTTGGTCAGGCTGAACCTGATTGAATGTTGTAATCGGAACACGGTATGTACCGTCTGAAAGTGATGAACCGTCTGAATTAGACATCTTTTCATCATAAATGCACCAGTTACCATCAAAATAATCACTGTCAAGAGATAATGTGTAACAGTCATCGTGTGCTACAATCCTATCATTGAACCAACCAAAAGCAAAACTCTTATAATCGGTATCATATTTATTGAGGAATAAACGCATTGAACTTTCATTCAAGCCGTCAACCTTTGGAACTTCAATTGAAACCGCACCACCAAAGTCTGTAACTTCATTTCCGCCGTCTGTAACATTGAAGTTGAAGAAATACATCTTGTTATACTTTGGCAACTTGCTCATAGCGTTTGCCCAAGCATCTTTATCTGTGTCTGTGCTTCCTGTGTCTTTTACAAGACTTACATTGAGTTTAGCGTTCTCGGAAATAAACTTTGAAGTTGAGTAAAGTTTAATGCCTGTTGCGCTGTCTGTAATCGTTACAGGCTTTGCAGTAAAGTCAACCGCAAAATCGCTGTCATACATACGATTGTATGCACCACGAGCAGCATTGACAATTGATACATTTGCATTTACATATGTACCGGAAATGAGTTCATCATAACTGCTGTATTCAAGTGTAATTTCATTGTTGCTTGTGTCGAGTTTGTTACCCTTTGCATCATATACAGCTTCTGTACTCTGAGCGTCAGTAATGGTCTGTGCCTTTGCCTTAGGATCGAATGAATATGTTACATAAACCTTACCGTTTTTGCTTTCGAGTGTAGCAAACGGCTGTTTACTTACATTACGCTCTGATGAGTTACTGTTACTCGGACTTTCAGTCTTAACATAGGTGCCTGAAAGTTTTGTAAAATCATCTTCAATTTTAGTGATACTTGATTTATCAAAAGTAAAAGTACCGCCTAATGTATAATATTTTACTTGTGCTGTACCGTCACTATTGTGATAATTATAATTATAAAGACCGTTTAATATGAACTCGCTGTCAAGTTCATCTGTTTCAAAAGTTGTTGCAACACTATTGTCAGGAAGTACAGCATAACTTGAATCAAAGAACAAATCATCGTTATCTGAACTTACCGCTTCCTTTACTGCGTCCTTATATTCGGTGTTATTCATATCATAGCCCGAAATAAGATTTTTCTTTGAAAACTTATCAGTAGCTTTTTTAAACTGTGAATTATTTTCAGGCTTTACAACTTCAACCTGAGGGAAAGTCCAATCGGAACGATCATATTGAGTGTATAAAACATTACTTTTGTTATCTCCGACAAACTGATATGAAGTTCTTGTGCCTGTGTACACTGTTACTTTATACTTACAGTCTTTAGCAACAATTTTTGCTCTTGGCTTAACTTTAGATTCAGAGATACTTGAATTAAGTTTTGCATAGTATGTACCGTCTTCAAGTTTGATTAAATCATCAGGCTTCTGCTCTAATGCTTCAATTGCTTTTTCAAGGTCTGAAAGCATTTTAGTTGCAAGTTTCTCTGTAATGTTATCTGATGATACAGGTCTGTCAACCGAGTCAATGATTTCCTGAACCTTTGCCCAACTCTCTTCTGTGTAGTCAGCTGAATTGAGTGCTTCTGCTTCTTTGAGTTTGTCTTCGAGTTTATCGAAAACTGTCTTTTTATCGGCAGGTTGTAATTTATCCATTAAATCAGTAAGTGTAGTAATCATGTAATTTGCGACCCAGTCGGGCATACCGTCGCCGGTTGCTTCATCATATGGTGTTACAGGTCTTACTACGCTGTCTGCCTGCTCCTTAAGTTCGTTATAACTTTCAGGGGTATAATCATCTGCGTTAAGTGCATAGATTTTGTCAAGCAAATCTTCCAACTGACTCTGCGGAGTTATCTTAACGAGATTGTTCATTGCCTCTGTAAGATTTTTAATCATTATGTTGGCAACCCAATCAGGCATACCGTCACCTGTTACCTCATCATAGGGAGTAACAGGTCTGTTAACGCTGTCTGCCTGTTCTTTCAGCTCGTTGTAACTGTCTGCTGTGTAATCGTCTGCGTTAAGCGCATAGATTTTATCAAGCAGGTTTTCAAGCTGTTGCTGTGGTGTGTCTGCACTTGTATCTTCGGTTGCAAAAGCTGTCATACTAAAAGCACCGAAACACATCAGAACAGACAAAAGCACAGCAATTCCCCGACTAAAGAAATTGTGCTTTGTCGTTTTCATTTCCATAAAATCCTCCTTAAATATATCCCCAATAGGGTTTAATTTAATGTTAGCTAATGCTAACTGCATTTCAAAAAAATAACGGAATAATCGCACTTTTCGGCACTTTGATTTAATTGTGCGGGTTAGCTTTGACTAACCTTAAATCTTTAAAAACAACAGCCGTCAGCTGTTGGAGTTTTAAAAAATTTAAAAATTTCGATTAAACTGCGTGCCGTTAATGCTGTGATATTCAGTCATTTTCTTTAGCGATTTAGAGTATAGCATTTTTCATTTTGGCGTGCAAGCGTGGTTTTGTAACACTTGTGCGACAAAATGGGTTGATTTTTGCAATTATCTCGCCTTTACAGGCAGAATTTTATTATTTTATGTCACGCTACCGTTACAAATTTGTATCACGGGTGTGACAATTTTTAAAATAATACCATATTCATATCATTATTGTAAAGATTGCCGTTGACTCGGGCATATGGTTTGTGCCGACCGAGCATTGCATTCTCAGACAAACACTTCCGTGCAGTATTTGTCCCATTCCCGAACCGATGTTCAGAAAGAACATACTGTCAGCCGGAAAGGTTATACAACCGTCATTGTCGGGCGCTTGAACAAAATCGGTGCCGTCAAAGTACATCAGCTTGCGTACTCTGCCGTACATATCCTTGCCGTTCATCTGCGATTTGGCGGTTATGTCGAGCGGTTTCAGCACAATTGTACCCTTTCCGTCTGATACTACAAGCTTGCAGGGATGTTCAAATCCCGAATTTGCCATTGACAGATTTGTGCCGTTTGACAGGTTTTCTTTGTATATCAAAAACGGGAACAGGTATTCGCCGTTGCTGAGGTGTTTGCAGAGTTCATCTCCGCCAAACTGGTTTTGTCGGCGCAGTTCGTATTTGGCTCGGTAGCGCTGTTCGGAACTGCGGATGATTTCCATTACATTTTCAGAACTGTACAACGCCCATGCGTAGGAATCGTGTTCCGCACTTTCTATGTCGAGTCCTTCATAGAGTAAGTGGTTGAGTATTACGCTTGTGCGGTCTTCGTAATATTCCGCCGACTTTATGCCCTCTTCCGTGAGTTTTGGATGTCTGAGGTCGGTGCGGTCGAGCAATCCGTCCTTTTCAAGCGACATTAACAATCTGCTGATTTTCTGTTTGCTCTCGCCCAGTACGGACGAAAGTCCCGTTACCGTGCAAAATCGGCTGTCCTCATTGAGAAAGCTCAACAGCACTCGCATTTTCAGTATTTCAAGCGATTCGGTCATTCCCACTCCCCCATATGCAAAATAAGTTAGTCTTTGCTAACCACCTTGTATATTATCACATTTCAATTTAATTTGTCAAGTATCACAAAAACGGCAGGGCAACAAGCTGTTCAAAAGCCGTTGCTCTGCCGTAAAATTTTAATAATTTTGCTTATCCTCTTGAAGTTTCTTTTTTTCTTTGTTGCTTTCAATGAGATGACTGACCGCCATAATCGGATGGTGAAAAATCATTCTCGGGCCTGAAAAACGCATAACCTCTCGTATCTTTTCACGCATCTGCGGTTTGTAGCAATGCACCTTGCAATTTGAACAAAAGGTTTTTGTTTCCATAAAAGGACACTTACTGATTCTCAGCTCTGCGTAATCTTTTAAGACTTGACAATCGGGACACATCTTCCCTTTAGTCTTATGTTTTTTACGGCAGTAGAGGTCAATCATTTTTGACACAACCTGCTGTTCTCTTTCTCGCTTTTCGTCAACGCTGAGTTTCTTGCTCATCAGCTTGTCCTCCCGTTTTCAACACAATAAACGGTGTCGGCAATCTTCATTGTTGACTCTCTGTGAGATACAAGCACAACTGTTTTGTTATCTCTTTCTTCATTTAGCGATTTGAGAATTACCGCCTCGTTAAGGCTGTCAAGGTTACTTGTCGGCTCATCAAGGAGCATAAGCGGTGCATTGTGCAGAAAAGCTCTTGCAAGTCCGAGTCTTTGTTTTTCTCCGCCTGAAAGTGTGTCGCCGAGTTCACCGACCATTGTGTCATAGCCGTTTGGCAGACTCATTATAAAATCGTGAACAGATGCTTTTTTGCACGCTGAAATTATCTCATCATCGGTTGCGTCAAGCTTTGCGATTTTCAGATTATTCTTTATGCTGTCGTGAAAAAGGTGTGTGTCTTGCGTAACATAGCTTTCAATATCACGCAGATTTGAGGTGTTTATATCTTCTATGCTTGTATCCGAAATTTTAATATCGCCTTTCTGAATCTGCCAAAAACGCATTAATAGCTTCAGTAAAGTTGACTTTCCGCTGCCGCTCTTGCCGATTATTCCTACAACAGAATTTTCCTTTATATCTGCCGAAACATCGTTGAGTATAATTTCGTCACCGTAGGCGAATGTGACATTTTCAGCTTTTGCACCGGTGAAAGCAACATCTTTTTTGCCTGTAATTTCTTCGACAACAGGACTTTCGTCAAGAATGTTCAGCACACGGTTTCCTGCGGCAAAAGTATTCTGCAATGTACTGCCGAGGTTTGCAAGTGCCACAACAGGGCCGAATGAACTCATAAGTGCAATCACTGGAATGATTACACCGTCAAAACCGACCGTACCCGACTGATACAGAAATGCGGCTGTAATCAAAAGGATAATATCAAACGCAAAAATAACCGTGTTTGTAACAGCCATATTTGTGCCTGTTTTCTGCTTCATTGCTTTTTCTGTTTTTAGCAGATCCTCGGTTTTTTCCGACATTTCATCTGAACGCTTTTTGCCGCTGCCGAATTGAATAAGCTCAGAAATTCCGTGCAGACTGTCAAGAACAAATGTGCTGAGCTCACCTGATTTTTTGCGGAAATTCTCACCGTCACTTCCGCTGATTTTTGAAACAGCAATCGGGATAATCACGCCTACCGTAACATAAGCCGCAAGTGCAATCATTCCGAGGACTATGCTGTACATACTTATGAACACAACCATAACAACGCAGAAAATAATTGCAATTGCAATCGGAGAAATCGTGTGTGCATAGAATACCTCAAGCAGTTCGATGTCAGATGTGATAATTGAAATGAGATTGCCCTTATCCTTGCCCTCAAGCTTTGCCGGGCAAAGTCTGCGTAAAGCAACAAACACCCTGTCACGGATAAGTGCAAGGAGTTTGAATGCTATATAATGGTTGCTTGATTGCTCGGCATATCTTAAAATACCACGCAAAAGCGCAAATACGCCTGCAAGTATAAAGGCTGTGAGCATTGAAATTTCCGTTGAAATATTGAGGGCGTCAAGGATTGCGTAGCCTCCGAGAACAGTTATGAATGCGGCACACAAATTTCCGATTACACCCATAATAATTGCAAGCACCATAAATCCCGCAAGCGGTTTTACAAGTGCCGAAAGTCTGAACATAATACTAAGATTACTTCTTTTTTTCATTACTCACACCTCCTTTGTGTAGTTTTCAAGCTGAATCTGTGAATTATAAAGCTTGGCATAAACACTGTTGTTTTTCAAAAGCTCGGTATGTGTTCCACTTTCAACTGTATTGCCGTCCTGCATTACATAAATGTTATCCGCATCGACAACATTTGCAAGTCTGTGTGAAATCAGAATAACCGTTTTGCTTTTTGCAAGCTCGGCAATCTGTATCATAATATCGTTTTCGCTTTCGACATCAATATTAGAGGTCGCCTCGTCAAAAATATATATTTGGCTGTTGTGCAGCAGTGCCCTTGCAAGCGCAAGTCGCTGACGCTGACCGCCTGAAATATTGCTTGCTTTTTCATCAATAACCGTATCAAGACCGTTTTCGCTCTTTAAGAAATCCGCAAGATTGACCTTTTCAAGCACTTGCCACAATTCGTTGTCATCAACCTCATTTGCCATCAGAAGATTTTCTCTTACAGTACCTTTAAATATATAGCTGTTGTGACCGATGTATGTAATTGACTTCATAAGGCTCGATTCGCTGATTTCATTTATCGGAATGTTTCCGATTGTCACACTGCCTTTAAAACCTTTGTTTTTACCTGTCAGAATTGACGCTACGGTTGACTTGCCGCATCCGCTCTTGCCGACAATTGCCGTAAAACTTCCCTGTTTAAAATTCATATTGACATTATGCAAAATCTCTCTGTTTTCATCATATGAAAAGCAAAGGTATTTGCACTCAATGTCGGTATTATAGCTGGTTTCTTTTGTTGCGGGACTGCTCTCGTCAATATCAAGCAGATTAAAAATCTTATCGCTTGCCGCCATTCCGTTCATTGCAATATGGAAAAAACTGCCGAGCTGACGCATCGGAATAAAGAAATCTGCCGAAAGAAGTATTATGAAAAGGCAACCCGACACATCAATATTGCCACACGCAAATTGTGTTACGGCAAGAATCATTCCGACAGCCGCTCCGCCGTATGCAATCAAGTCCATAATCGTAATGGAATTAAGCTGCATTGTCAGCACTTTCATCGTTATTTTTCTGAATTTTTCGGCTTCAACATTCATTTCATCATTTTTGAATTTGTCTGATTTATAAATTTTCAGAGTTGTGAGTCCCTGCAGATTTTCAAGAAATGTGTCACCGAGTGCAGTGTATTGTCCCCAATATTTTGAAAGCAACTTTTTTGCCCAAGTCTGCACAAGTGCAATTGCAATCGGGATAAGCGGTACGCATACAAGAAGTACAACCGCCGACAGAACATTAACAAAACAGGTTACAACAAACAATGTGAGAGGTGCAATCATCGCATAGAAAAATTGCGGAAGATATGCACCGAAATATGTTTCAAGCTGTTCAACCCCCTCAACCGACACCTGAACAATTTCAGAAGTCATAACCTTTTCGTTGTATGATGCACCGAGTCGCAGAACCTTTTCAAATATCATTTTTCTTAGCTTTTTCTTGACTGATTTTGATGACAGAAAACTCATTTTTGAAGATGTTTTGGTGCACACAAATCTTACTGCCACACAAATTGCAATTGTAAGAACAAGAAGAATAATATCATTTGTTTGCGGTTTGTCGTAAGCAAGTCCACCGATAAAATTTGCAATACTGCCCATAACCACAACATTTGAACAAAGCGACACCCATTGACTTGCCACATTGCCTGCTATGTATTTTTTGCTTTCTGCGACTGTTCCTATCAGTCGTTTGTTTATCATCATATTCTGACCACCTCTGTGTTAAAATCATTAATTAGTTTACGCTAACCTATTAAAACACAAATCTGCATTTTTTGCAAGTAAACTAATATACTTAGATAGGTAAATCAGAGCAAATTGCTCTCATTTTCTGTTACAACGAAAAGGGGCTGTAGCAAATGAGTAAAAATAAATTGCAAGAGTATTCAGACAAATTTCCGCCACGCATAAAATCTTAAGCCATTGATTTCATTATATTTACCATAAAATACTGCCCTCATCTATTTCACCGTTTTCTTGTAACACGAAGAAAATGAGTTCACAGGAATTTTAGGCATAAAAAAAGAGCCCTATGGCTCAGATGCAAAAACATTAAATAAGTAATTGTTATTGATTATTTTTAATTCTGCGATATTTCCTTTGTTTTCAAGATTTATAAGAAGGTATCGTTTTATTCACTCCATGCTGTGGAGGGAAGTCGATCACTTGCTCTTTTAATGAAACCTTTTTTGAAATTTTGTCGATGAACGGAATTTTTACATGCAAGCCTGTTGACCAAGTTACATGATATGTTCCGAGTCTTTCAATTACATATGCGTGTGCCTGCGGTACTACCTTGACATTGCTTACGATTACTATAAGCAGGATTAAAAGGATGATACCTAAAATAATAAGTCCTAACATTATTTACCTCTCATTCTGATATGGGTTCTACAATGAGCTTTACGCCCTCGATTGCAAGAACCTTGATTTTCGTTCCTTTTAAAAGCGGTGCTTTGTCAGACTTTACAGTCCATGTTTCCGCACCGACCTTTGCCTGTGCTGTTTCGTCAATATCGGTTAAATCTGTGAGCATAAAACCGACTTGACCGATGTGGCGGTCTGCGTTTGTTCCCGTTGTTTTGTTACGCCTTTTAAAGCGTTTCACAAGCGGTCGTGTCACAATCAGCGAAACCAGTGACACAACAAGGAACACCGCTGACTGGATTGTGATGTCACTTGTGAATATAGTTGTTATTGCGGCACAAACCGCGCCGAGAACAAACCATATTGATACAAGCTGTGTTGTAAAGCCTTCGCAAAGCAACATAAATATTGCAAAGCCTATCCACACTATCGGCATATATTGCTCCATAGGGCTGTCACCCTCCTTTTCGCATAATTTTAACACAATATTATATATTAGTCAAACTATTTTGTTGCTATTTTATGCGTTTTCTGTCAGATAAATTCATTTGGCTAATCGGCAAAATGTACAATAAAAATTACCTCCTATGATAATAAAGGAATTACCATAGGAGGCTGCCATCTGATGATGTGCGATATTCGCTTTCAAAAAACAGATAAATGTAAAAAATACTTGTGAAGAATACATCTAATATTAGGATGCTCGAATGAGCCTCCTAAATTATTGCTTATACACTTTTATAGCTCCATTTAACATGATAATGAAATCAGCCAAACACTTTTTCAAGATTTTTGCCGTCTTGAGTTATTCTGTAAAGGTTAAAATATGCATTATCTGTGAAATATAGGTATTTTGAATCTACGATATAAAGACCATTCAACTCGATACCATCATTAAATATTTTAGTAGTTTTGTCAGTTGAAGTATCAATTGAATATATTCCCTTGTCTTTACCGTTTTCAACTGATAAAAACACCTTATCTTTGTAGCTGTTGATAACCATACCTGCATTTGATTTAAACAATGTATTTATAGTACCGTTTTTTAAATCCGCACAATAAACTGTTTCATATCCGTTATCAGATTGATTAACTATCATGCCGTATATCTTATCATTTACGGCAGATAAGCAGGTAATTTCAACAAAGTCACTACTTGTTGCATAAGGAATTTTATAAACTATCTTTCCGTTATTTGGATTATATTTACAAAGAAACAGGTTTGTAGAAGCGTTTTCTTTGTCACTTGTTCTTTTTCCTGCAACAAAATAGATATATTCATCATAAAATCGAAGATCTGAAATATAGTCAAAATCAAGATTGTCCACCGACAATATTAACTTTGTATCATCTTCATCTTGTCGGTAAAGGTTGTAGAAACCATAAACTACCATAGTATCGCCTATAACATTGCCACCGTATAATTCAGAATAGCTGAAATAGAGTTCATTACCTACAACAAACAATTCTTCGAGCGAAGCGTTATCATTATTAGTATCGGGTAGTTTCAAATATTCCTCATAATGTTTTTGATTCAAATCATAATACTGAACAATGTCATTGTGTATGTAAGGAGAAAAAATATTCTCATTGGAAACACGGTTTAAATCAAGGCATTCACTTGTAATTGCTGGACCTTTCCAATAAATTCGCTTGGTATAGTCCGAAGTGATTTCATATGTTCCGTATTTAAAAAAGTCGTTTGCCGCATTGTAATATAGTTTGTCACCAACTCTTGCCAAATTACACATTACATTTGAGCAAGTATTCATATAACTATTATTATCCGGCTCATTTTCAATCTTAACATTATGTTCCGGAACGTTGGTAAGAGAAAAATACACCACGCCTGCAACTGCAAAGAAACAAAATATTAGAGCAATAGCAATGATTTTAAACGCTTTTTTCTTTTTCATTAGTAACCCCTTTCTAAAAAAATTATCAACATGTCACCCATTTACCAAATTTTTTGAAATTATTTATATTATTATTTGGAATAACACCCACATGCCCTAGTTGTAACTTAAATTCCACATTGTTTTTATTAAGGCTGCCGTACTTTAAATAATAAACACTAGCTTGCATACAATTATTTGTTAACAAATTATAGTAAAGATTCCTAGATAGTATGTATGAATACGGTCTATCTTTACCTTTATATTTTTTCGTATATCTAAATTTATAGAGAGCACAATATCTAACCGAATATTTGAATGCATATTTATTATCATTGATGAATTTTTTTATTCGTTTAATACTGTCCTCAAAATGTCCCTTTAGCTGTATCGCTTGAGTATAATTTTCTGAGTAGTCCAGTATCCTAATCATAACTGGGCGTTTTTTGTCATTATTATAATAATTTATTTGGTTTCTAACATTTTTATTGATATTTTTAAGTGAAGTAGTTCCTAAAAAAAGAAGTTGTATACTTGACGGACCCCAATAGAAATACCACCAATACCCTGATTTTTCTTTCAACAAAAGTGATGTATGTCCTTTTCCATTAGCACTATTTGGTGACTGTATCCACCAAGCATCTTTACCCTCATCATCAGATTTATTTATCGCATTATTCTCGCAATAAGCAAACATATTTGTGCTAAGCGGTGTGCCTGATTGAGTGTCAGCATATACATCCGCATTCAAAAATCTGCCTGTGAGTGGGTCATAATAACGGCTTTGGAGATAGTACAAGCCTGTTTCTTCATCATAAACATAACTGCGATAGCGGAACGGATTCAGTTTGCCGACTGTGAGTGTGCCGTTGTTTTCGGTGAGCATATTGCCCCACGCATCGTAGGCATACTCTGCGACTGCTTTGCCGTCTTTGTCAACGATTTCGGTAATATCACCTTGCAGGTCTTTGATATAGTAATACATAGTACCGTTGCAGGAAACAGACATTACTTCGCCCGAATTATCGTAGTAGAAGAACAGCGTATCGTTGCCCTGAGTGAGTGCAAAAAGATTATTACTGCTGTCGTAGTAATAGTTAGTTTTCACTCCGTCAACAGACTTCTGTGTTCTCATACCGTTTGAGTCATAGCTCATCTGAATGGCTTTATCGGAAGTGTTTATATTCTTGAGAATTCTTCCGTTTTCCCACTCAAAAATCATATCATCACGGTACGTTAATGGGTTACCGTTCTTATCATATGTGATACTGTCGCCGTCAAACTCGGTGAGTTTATCTTTCCAGTTAGTATCATCATACGAATAGGTTCTTGTTTCAAGTAATTTTACAGGTGCCCAGTTAGTTCCGAGTGAATACGATTCCATTTTTTGAATGTTACCGTAGTTATCATAAACTATTCTGATATAGCGACCTGTTCGAGTGTCTGCATACCACACAAGCTGATTGAGTTCATCGTATGTATATACGGCTACCTTTTTACCGTTTTCATACACATTCTCTACATTACCTGTATCGGTGTAATTGTAGCCGTAATCAAGAACCTTATCAGAACTCAACTTATAACTAATACCGCCAACCATATTGGTAGTAGCATTGCTTTCACTACCGTGATAATAAGAATACTGCTTTGTAAATACGGTATCACTCTTGTTCTGTTTTGTTGTTACAGTTGACACTCTGCCGAGATCATCTGTCGAGGTTTCGTTTATTACACCATCATTATTTACAAATGACTTTCCGTCATCATCTGAACCTGTTGTAATGGCCTTTGTCTGACCGTTTACAGATGTCTTTTCAACTGTATTGCCGTTTGAATCGGTAATGATGTAGTGAGTAAGGCTGCCGTCTGATGATGTACGATATTCGCTTTCAAGTGAACCGTCAAATGTATAATAGTAATATGAGGTTTCGCCGCTTGAATAGTCAACCGCCTTTGTAACAAGCCCCTGCTTGTTGTAAATCATCTCGGCAATTTTACCTGTTTCACCTGTGATTACAGAAATATTGCCATAGTTATCGTAAGCATATTCAAGATAATCACCGTTTGCATAAGCAGTCTTTGTAAGATTACCGTTACTATCATAGGTATTGCTTGTAATTGCAACATTGCCTATTCTTGTTGAAACAAGGTTATAGAATACATCATAATTAAATGAATAACTAAAACCGTTATGAGTAATTTTTGATACAGAGCCTAAACCGCTGTATGTATATGAGTTTTCAGAATCACCGTTTTTAACAGATGTAAGGTTGCCTGATGAATCATATGCGTAGCTTGTCACATTATCATCTGCATCAGTAATCGAAGTTACATTGCCGTTGACATCATAAACATAATGTGTTGTACTTCCCTGTTCATTGGTTTCGGAAGTTACATAATTGCCTGTGCTGTCATATTCTGAACTTGTCTGCATAAACGGTTTTGTTTTATCAACAGATTCGGACAATACTTCATAATCAACATAATTGTCAACCTCTGTATCATCGTCTGATTCATTACCTGCACTGACTGAAGAATCATCTTTTGAATCTTCTGATTGTTTAGTCACATACCCCGTTGCTAAAATATTCAGTTCAGCGTTGGTAACCGTCATTTCATTTTCATTATAACCATATACAAATGCAAATGCAACATAGGATATTGTCTTGTCATTATTTTTGGAAAACATGACAAATATTACAGTTCGTTTTTAGCAGTATTCACCCACGATTTTGTAAAGTAAATATAGGTTGTTTTACAAATTATTGCAGAATGTAAAGCCATTGTATTTTTACTGTAAATAGTTAGTTATTATTATTGACCAAGATAAAATCAAGGAATATAATTTGAACGAAATTTGAAAAAGTGCTGATTAAATCGGTATTTTCAGTTTCAATCAAATATCGGGGTAGAAATAAAATGATAGAAAAACTATCACTTGATTTTATCAGAAAGATTTACAATATACTCACCACGGGAAATGACGATGTGAATTTTTATTGTATGTGTCTGCAAAATCAAAATCGTGAGGCGGCAACAAACAATCCTGTCAAATTCGGACTCGAACTTATAAAAATCAATATTTTGTGCAGACTTCCGTTCTGCAACAAACGGATTTTCACAAAGACTGTCGGCAAGGATTATCTCTCGCAAATATTCGTAAGACCGTCAATTTGTGAACTTGCATCGGGTATGCTCGACAATTCACACCTTGTCACCGATATATTCGGCTCAGCTTTGAATCAAATTAAAGATGATGACAAAATTTTTGCAGAAATTGAAAATGTCACGGGCGTAAAAGGTTTTGCTCTGCTGAGAAAAAAATACGGAAAGCAAGGTCTTACAATTTCTCGGATTTATAAAAAAATAAATGCGGAGCTTAAAACACTGATTGACTATAAATTAGAGCTTTCATTGGTTGAAAATTCGTTTTTTGAGAACCGATACATTGTGCGTATGATTGACATTGCACAATGTAATAATATGAAGGTTTCAGTTGTGATAAGGTCGATATACCCGAAAGAATTTATAAAGCATCTGCTTGACAGCCACCAAATAGGTTATGACGAACTTATTGTGACAAACGGAAATAATAATGTTATTGAAACAGATGACAAAAGTCACACCTGCGTTATGAGCAATAATTATGATTTCATTAAGAAATATGCAAAAATGGGTTGCAGGCAAATGTATTACCGCTGTCCTACCGTTCTTATGGAACACATTGACAATCCTATTAAAGATGAAAAATTCAAAATGCTGTACAACACGATATGCGGTATGAATCTTTTCAGTGGAATAAAAAGAATGAGCAATGAATATGAGCTTGGATATATGTGCATTGCTCCCGCAATTGTAGGTTTTGCATCGGAATGCGTTGAAAGATTACACAATGCAGAAAAAATGATTTTCTTTTGTGACGAAAACTCAATATTTGCTCAAACCGTCAAAATGTTAAGCGAAAGCACCGATAAACCGATGTTTTTTCCATGGTCTGCTTTTGCAACGGATAAATACAGAACCGTTGAAGAATGGCGAAAAATAATTCCCGAAATGCCTGTTTTCAAATATGCAAAGCTTGGTGTTCTTGACAAGCTGATGAGGTATCCGCTTTCTGAAATTGACGGAAAAATCAGCGATGACGAGCTTGCAAAAATTATGGCAACCGCATGGATTGATAAGGATAGTGACGGTGTTGAAAATACGGTACAGGCCGTTATCAACGGCAGTCGTATTGTTGTGACTGTTGATCCGTTACCCGAAAAATGTGCAAGCGAAGAATTTGCAAAGACGATTTATCGGATTGATAAAAGCATTGTTTACAACGGAATAAGCATGAACAATTATCTTTGTGCCAATGATAACAATGTTTTAGTTCTTTCCGAAATCATTCAAGGCAACAAGCCACTGCTTTGGAAAATTGACAAATCGGAAAAGCATTGGGTTTATTCAAAGAAAATTGACACGGCAATCCTCAAAGAAATATACACCGCCGTATGTGACTTTGCAAATGACTTTGTGAAATACTCAAAAATTACCGATTGCAAATGCAAGATTAGCGGTGAGGACGCACTTTCACTTTATTTGAGCGGAATTGAACGCTTAAAAAATATTACTCAGGAGTGATTATATTGATTCTATACCATGCATCTACAATGTATCATCTTCTGTGCTGTATAGTACATAAGCTTGCTTATTATCCCGATGATGACGCAGAACTTCTGATACTTGAATACATAAAGCCCGATAAGAACAGAAAATCATTTTTAAAGCAGGTGATTGATTCGGGATTTTTCGCAACGGCAAGATATGTTCCCGAACAAAAATTCAAGCTAAAAAAAGGCAATGCACTTGATAATACAAGCAGTGAAAAAGAAATTAAATCCGTAATTGAAAATATTTCTAAAACATTTGAAAATTGGCTTGATGAGGACATAACAAAATTTGAGGAAATCTATGTTGCATCAGACCAACATTCACTCGGAATTTATCTTACAAACAAAGGCATCCCCTATCATTATTTTGAAGATGCAAGCGGAATGCTTTCGGAACAATTAAGATACATTTCAATCACAAAAAGCAATAATATGACTAACCACATAATCAACGAATATCTTGGTTGTATGGGACGAAACAGTTGCGTCAAGTCAAAGCTGTGCGACCTTCGTCACCAGCAGAAAGGTTTTTATGATGAAAAAGCGGAAGATTTTTGCATTTATGATATTTTGAAATTTAAAATTCCTGACAAAGTTCCGGATATTATTAACTTTTTTGGTGGCATTTCGCACAAAATCAGAGGTGATAAAAAAATTTGCCTTTATCTCACTCAAGATCTGAACACACTCAAAATCAAAGACCTTGACCTACAGGAGCTGATGATGACAACACTTGTCGATTATATGTGCGGTGATGAATATGTGCTTGTTGTAAAACCTCACCCAAAGGACAGGTGGCAAAATTACAGAAGAATTTTTTCTGACTGTATTCTGCTTGAAAAGTCTGAGCCGTCGGAACTTTTACCGTTTGTCATCGACCGTGAGGTTGATATGGCTTTAACGGCTAGTTCAACATCAATCAGGGGCGTTGACAAGTTTGCAGTTCATTCCTACTACTTCACAACCGACATTGAAACAAGCCGTGAAAGAATTGACGATATGTTTATCGCAACTTTGTTATTAAAAGAACTTGGTATTCGCAATGTAAGTTCAATACGCAATATAAATGAAACTCAGATTACGAACTTTCTGAATCGCTACGGCATTGCTTTAGATAACGGTGATACTTTGATTGACGGCGATATGGAGAAAGTCGATAATCTTGATGTTTATGATTACAGACTTTCGCTGTTACTAAACCTTGGCAACATAATAAATTTCAATCCTAACATACCGACTGACGGTTTATATATTGTCACCGCTGACTTCACTCCGAAAGACTCAAGTCTTATGAGAGAAAAACAGCTGATGATATTTGCATATACAAATGATAAAGAAATTCAAAACAAGCTTGAATCGCTCATTATTCGCAAACAGCTTAGATATACGCAGGCAGACATTGCTGTTCGCTGCAAAAAAGCTGACAGCGAAAGTATTGAACGGTTAAAAGCAAAACTTGCAAGAGATATTGAATGGGAGAAATAAAAATGGAAAACAAGAAAAAAGTTGTGGCATTCGTGCCGATGAAATTAAACAATGAAAGATTACCCGGTAAGAACACAAAGGCATTTAAAGGAGGAAAACCTCTTCTCACCTACATTCTTGACACACTTACAAAAGTTGAAGGTATTGACGAAACATATGTTTATTGCAGTAATGAGGAAGTTAAAAAGTATCTTCCTAACGGCATTAAATTTCTTAAAAGAAGCGAAAGCCTTGACACATCAAGCACTTTGATTATTGATGTGCTTAAAGCATTTGCGGAAGATGTTGACGCAGATATTTATGTGCTCGCCCATGCAACAGCGCCCTTTATCAAAGCAAAAACAATTGAAACTGCAATTGATAAGGTAAAAAATGAGGAATATGATTCTGCCTTTACCGTAAAGCCGATTCAGGAATTTTTGTGGATGGACGGCGCCGCTTGTTACAACACAAACAAGATTCCGAGGACACAGGATATTCAAAATGTGTTTGCGGAAACAACTGGCCTTTATGTTTACACTAAAAAGCTTATTAAAGACGGCAGAAGAATCGGCAGTAATCCATACGGTGTAACTGTTGATTTTATTGAAGCAACCGACATCAACAATCCGATTGATTTTGACCTTGCACAGGTAATTTTTGATCATTACATTAAGAATAATACAGAAAGCGATAATAACGGTAACAATGAGTAATATAAAAATTCTTGACTGTACTCTTCGTGACGGAGGGTATGTAAACAACTGGCATTTTGGCAGAAAAGCAATTGAAACAATGCTTTTTAACTTTTCAAAATCAAACACAGATATAGTAGAATGCGGTTTTCTGACAAACAAGCCTTATGATCCCGACTATTCGCTCTACAACAGTGTTGAACAGCTCAATGAGCTTGTAAGTTCAGACAGCAGTATGAACACGATGTATGTTGCGATGATTGCAATCGGTGAGCGTGAAATCAATCCCGTGCTACTTTCAGAGGCAGATTCAACTGTACTTGACGGAATCAGACTTACATTTCATCCAAATGAAATTGATCTCGCCTTTGAATGGGCTGAAATTATAAAAAGTAAAGGCTACAAGCTGTTTATGCAGCCTGTAGGAACTACAAATTATACCGATAAACAGTTTCTTGATTTGCTTGAAAGAATAAATAAACTTGAACCGTATGCGTTTTATATTGTAGATACTCTCGGTGTGATGTATGAAAAAGACCTTATCCGTCAGGTGTTTCTCGTTGACAACAATCTGAAACCGTCAATCAGCCTTGGTTATCACTCGCACAATAATTTTCAGCTTGCATTTTCAAATGCACAGGCGCTTTCACAGTACAATACAAAGCGAAATATAATCATTGACTGCAGTGCAAACGGAATGGGACGAGGTGCAGGTAATCTTTGCAGTGAATTATTTATGGATTACCTCAACCGAACATTTTCAAAAAATTATGATGTTCTGCCTGTTCTTGAAATTGTTGACCGCTATCTTATTCCGATTTCACTCAGCAATCCTTGGGGATATAATTCGGCATATTTTCTTTCTGCTTCAAACAACTGTCACCCAAATTATTCGTCATATCTTATGGCAAAGCACTCTCTTTCAATGCCTGCAATCGGAAGTATTCTAAAACAGATTCCGCAAAATGAAAAGCGATTTTTCAATAGGGCACTCATCGAAAAGATTTATCAGGACTACCAGAGCAATGCGGTTGATGATATTGAAATTCTTGACAGGCTTCGCAAAAAACTTGACGGCAAAAATGTGCTTGTAATCTCTCCCGGCTCTACGGTAAAAAGCGAAAAGGGTTCAATTTTAAAGTATATTTCAAAGAAAAAGCCGTTTGTAATCTCGGTTAATTTTATTCCGGACTACATAAAGCCGAACATTGTGTTTGTTGGCAATGCAATCAGATATTCAGAACTTGAGGACAAACTTAATCTAAAAAAGACCGTGTTCACATCTAACATAAAAAATCTTCCGAAAAAAGCAGTCTGCATAAACTATTCGGAACTTATAAATGCAACAGATGACGCTTCGGACAGTTCAGGTCTTATGGTACTTAAACTTTTGAAAAAAGCGTCGGTAAAGTCGGTTGCACTTGCAGGATATGACGGATTCACCAAAAATCCGCTCTCAAATTACATAAGCAAAAATATGTGCGGTGCATATGATCCGATTTTACTTAAAGAAAAGAACCTTGCAATATCAAAAGAGCTTAAAAAGCTTAAAGAAAAGATGAAAATTAAGTTCGTTACAACATCAATTTATGATAACGAAAAAACAAGGAGCGATAAAAAATCGTGATGAGTACGATTCAGAATACAAAGCGAAAACTGAAACGAAAAGCTAAAAAATTTAAACTTAAAGCCGTAATGAAAAATCGTTTTGTGCTTGAAGGCTTTTATAAGTACGGCGATACCGACAAAAGCCGTTTCAGAAGAATGCTTTATCTCACATCTCTGCATTTATCGAGCAGACTCGGAGGTGTTTCGGGAGCAAAGCCGAGAGTGTATGAAAGAAGAAAATACACAATAAAGCCTTGCGTGAGCGCTCCAGAGTCAAGCTTTTCCAAAAGGCCATCCCCCACACTTATGGCAAAAAAGTTTCTTGTAAACGATATTATATCCTTTGATATTTTTGACACACTGATTTTACGCCCGTTTGATGATCCAAAGTCGCTGTTCTTCCTTTTGGGCGAAAAGAATAAATGTCCCGGATTCAAGCGTTACCGTGAACTTGCAGAAAAGCTTGCAAGGCAGGAGGCTTTTGAAAAGAACGGCACTTATGAGGTGACTTTGCGTGATATCTATGAAAAGCTGTCACGATTTGTATTGCTTGATATTGACAAGGCTATGCAGTATGAAATTGAAACAGAACTTGATTTGTGCTTTGCAAACCCGTATATGAAAGAAATTTTCTTGCAAGCAAAAAATCTCGGAAAGACAATTATTGCCGTTTCGGATATGTATCTTTCAAAAGATGTTATTGAAAAAATGCTTAAAAAATGCGGATATGAAGGCTTTGACAATATCATTGTTTCAAACGAATACAATGCAAGCAAGCGTTCGCTTTTGCTTTATGAATACATAAAGGAGCAATACGGAGTTGAGAAAAAGTATATTCATATCGGCGATAACATTGTTTCGGACAATCGTTCGGCACGAAAATGCGATATTGAACCCGTATGGTATAAGGGTGTAAATCCGAGAGGAAATGCGCACAGAGCGTTCGATATGACATCACTTATCGGCTCGGCATACCGTGGAATTGTCAACGCAAAACTGCAAAACGGTGATAAGCAGTATTCGCAGTATTACGAATTCGGTTACACTTATGCAGGCTTTCTTGTACTCGGATATTGCAAATTCATAAATGATTACTGCAAAAATCATGGGATTGATAAAATTCTTTTTCTCTCCCGTGACGGATACATTTTAAAGTCCGTGTATGACCGACTTTATCCCGACAGCAACACGGAATATGTATACTGGTCACGCTCTGCCGCAACAAAGCTTACCGTAAACATATTCAAAAATGAACTTTTACTGCGATATATAAAGTACAAAATTCCTCGCAAGATGACAATTGCAAAGATTTTGAAGGCTATGGACCTTGAAGAAATGCAGCCGTTTCTTGACGAGGCGGAGCTTACTGCAGACACCCTGCTTACAAAAGAAAACTACGAGGACATAGTCAAGGTGTTTACCGTACACTGGGATATTGTTACAGAGCATTACAGGCGCAGTAACAACGCCGCAAAAGCTTACTATAAAGCGGCTGTCGGAAACAGCAAAAGTGCCGTTATAGTTGATATAGGCTGGGCGGCAAGCGGATTTTCCGCTCTGAGGTACCTTATCGAGGATGAATGGAAGCTTGACTGCAAGGTCAGAGGACTTGTTGCAGGCTCAACCTATCTTCACGATATGGATATAATCGAAGCGCAGATGACAAACGACATAATCACATCATATATGTTTTCGCAGAGAATCAACCGTGAAATCCGCCGTGATCACGATGTAAAGCGTATGTACGGAGCTTTTACCGAAATTATGCTCAGCGCTCCCGCACCGTCATTCATAGGCTTTGATTTTGACGATGACGGAAGAATAAAGTATGAATTTGATTATCCCGAGGTTGAGGGATACAGTATGATAAATGAAATTCAGGACGGTATTCACGATTTTGTAAATGACTACACAAAACATTTTGCCAAATATCCGTGTATGATGAACATTTGCGGAAGTGACGCATATGCCGTTTGCAGACAGGTTATTTCCTGTCCCGAATATTTCAGCAATCTTTTTGCCGACTATCCCGTAAACAGAGCCGTAGGTTCTGCATCGTTTGAAACCGGCAGTCTTGGTAAACTGATTGAAAACGAATTTGTAAAGTGAGATAAACTATGATTTTATACTACGCACTTACCACTTATCACATACAATGCTGTGTACTTCATCGACTTACACGCAAAAAAGACGATACCGCCGTATTATTGCTCTCTGACATTCACAAAAATTCGGTTGCATTTTTAGAAAGATACAAAAGTTCAGGAATATTTGACAATGTGCTTTTGCTTGAAGAATCAGAAGTGAATGCAAATGTCAAGCAAAACGAACAAAAACACCGTTCTAAAAATTCTATTTTAAAGTCATCGTGTGCCGAAATCAAAAAGATTCTGCCGATTAACCCAAACTCGGCAGATGAATTGTATCTTTGTCCCGACCACTTTCCATTTGGCTGGTATGTTATCAAAAACAAGATAAAATATCACTGTTTTGAAGAAGGCTGCGGTGTGCTTTCCGACAACAAGTTTATGATATCAAATATGAGCCGTAACAAAACGCAGACTGCATTAATGAACACGCTCGGATATTTTGGAGAGAATGACAGCTGTGTTGAAATTCTTGCCGATACTCAGGCACAGGTTGAGGGTTTCACTCACGCTAAAATGGTTGATTTTTCCGTAAAAAGGATTCTTGAAGAACTTGATGTACAGGCGCTTGACAAGGTTCTTTCGTTCTTTGGAATTAAAGAAACAATCAAGGCAAACAGAAATACAAGTCTGATACTCACTCAGCATATGGCAAATTTAGGAATTATGCCGCTTTGCGACCAGCACAAGCTGTATGAACTTTTTGCAGATTATTTTCTTGAAAACACACACATTGCGGTAAAGCCGCATCCTGATGATATTGCCGGCAGGTACAAGGATATTTTCGGCAACAGTTGTACCGTATTGCCGTTTGCGATGCCGTCGGAACTTCTCCCCTATGTTTTTGACGGACGGGTTAAAACTGCCATTGCGGCATATTCCACTGCGGTTAAAAATCTCGGCAATTTTTGCGACAGAATGATTTGCTTTGACAACCGCATTATGGATGATTTCAGACATATCCACAGATACTATGCGGCGGTAAGGCTTGCAAAATATCTTGGCAAAAACGACAGTATTGTTACAAACGGAAATGAACTTCTGCTTGAAGAACTTGCCAAAAATGACGATTTACAGACTAAATTCAAATTCAGCAATGAAATATCGGATTTTGACGGCTATGCCGTTGTTTCGGACAGGCTGTGTGAAAACAAAAAAATTGAGGATATCTCAGCTTTTATTTCATCAAAGCAGAACAGAGGCTGGATAATTTTTCTTAATGAAGAACAGTTGCACATATATTTTGACGGAACTGACAAGAAAGTATTTTCAAAAATCAGACCGATTTTCATTGAAATCAAAGAAACGGAAAAAAGTCATCAGGAAGTGATTTATTTGTATTCAGAAAATAAAAAAGCTCTTGAAAAGGCTGAAAATTTCAGTTTGACAAAAGAGCTTAAATATACAGGAGTAACGATTGATTTGCATTCAATTTCAAAGAGTGAAAGCGAAAAAATTAAAATGCTTGAGGGTGTTCTTGAGGCAACGGAAAAGCGGCTCAACGGATATATTGAAAACAAAAAAGCTGTTGACGCAAAGCTTGAGGCAAGGGGTATTGTGCTGTGAAAAATACAAGAAAGCTGATTATATTTGACCTTGACGGCACATTGCTCGATACTTCGGACGGAATTTTGCATTGCTATCACAAAACTGCAAGCATGCTTAATTTAAGGAAAAATTCAGTTGAGAACGACAGCATTGTAATCGGCGGTCCGCTCTCCGACGGATTCAGAACACTTTATGATATACCCGATGAAGAAACACTTGCAAAAGCGATTGATACATACAGAAATTTATATGCAAATGAGGGCATTACAAAATTCAGTGCTTATAATGGGATTGATACTTCGTTAAGCGAGTTGAAATCAGACGGTTATCAGCTTGGAGTGGCAACGCTCAAGCTTGAAGAATATGCAAAATCCATGCTAAAAAATGCAGGGCTTGCAAAATATTTTGATATAATTCACGGTTGGAACGGTACAGAAAAATGCACCAAAGCATACACCGTTACCAAAGTATTGTTTGAACAAAAATGTCTTGCAAAAAATGCTGTGCTTGTCGGAGATTCTGTGTATGACAAAAACGGTGCAGAAATTGCCGGAGTTGATTTTCTTGGCGTCACCTACGGTTTTGGTATCAAAAAAGGCGACAAAACCAATTCAAGATTTGACACCGTTGACTCCCCTGTTGAACTGACAGAATATTTTAAAATCAACTGAGAAAAATAGTGCTTCAAACACTTGATAATATTCGTTTTATATATTATCTTAAGAACCTCGGGAAGATGTGCGAAAAACATGTATATAACATCTATTGATTCTGAGATTGATTTTGTCGTACAGTTACATTGGGCATAAATTTCTCCTCGATAAAATTTGCATTGCTGTTGTATTTGCTAATTATCTATGATTCGTATCCGCCGTTCCTATAACTAGGAACTTTGATTTTACGTTTTCTCATTATTACTGTCTCTGCTTTTGTCATTGAAAAACTTCCTCTTAAGCTTTAAATTATCTGTTTCCATTATTGCCTTGCGGTTTCGAGAAAACTGATTGTGCTAAAAAGCAAAATCAGCTTGTTGCTTAAAATTCAATTTTCTGCTTTAGGCAGTATACTATCACATGATTTTTTATTTTATTCTTTTTCGGTTTGACTCAACTATTGACATTAAAACCATATAAATATTTGCATAGCAAGACCTCCTGCACCGGATTTAACTCGTTGCGGGAGGTTTATTTTTATTCCGATATTTTTGGTTTCATTATTATATCTGTATAAAAATTTCTTCGATCATTGTAAAATCTTACGACTACAAGGGTAATTTTGACGGCAATAATCACAAAATTTCAAGTTTCAAAATTACAAGCGGCAGTGAAAAAATAGGTCTGTTCGGCTCAATTAAGATAAGTCTGTTTGCAATCACCGTCGTAATAATGGCTTTTATAGAGTCCCTATGTGTAACTGCGGTCAATTATGGCAACAATACTAAGGTGGCTGCACATATTGATTCTGCCACTGAACCACAGCCGACCATGGTAAGTCTGCTATGTGCACCGTCTTTATACCATCGTAGGTTGCTCCTGAGAACTCATCTGCTGTTAGAACATATTTTGGGCAATTACCATAGATTTCTGTCAAACGCTCGTATTCTCTTTTTGGTCTTGGGAGTAAGTTCACAGGAATTTTAGGCATAAAAAAAGAGCCCTATGGCTCGGATGCAAAAATATTAAATAAGTAATTGTTATTGATTATCTTAAATTCCCTGATAATTCCGTACTTTTTGAGATTTACAAGAAGGTATCGTTTTATTCACTCCATGCTGTGGAGGGAAGTCGATTACTTGCTCTTTTAGTGAAACTTTCTTTGAAATTTTGTCGATGAACGGAATTTTTACATGAAGTTCTGTTGACCATGTTACATGATATGTTCCGAGTCTTTCAATTACATATGCGTGCGCCTGTGGTACTACTTTTACATTGCTTACGATTACTATAAGCAAAATTAAAAGGATAATTCCTAAAATAATAAGTCCTAACATTATTTACCTCTCATTCTGTTACGGGTTCTACTATGAGCTTTACGCCCTCGATTGCAAGAACCTTAACTTTTGTTCCTTTTAAAAGCGGTGCTTTGTCAGACTTTACTGTCCAAGTTTCCGCACCGACCTTTGCCTGTGCTGTTTCGTCAATATCGGTTAAATCAGTCAGCATAAACCCAACTTGACCGATGTGACGGTCTGCGTTTGTTCCCGTTGTTTTGTTACGCTTTTTAAAGCGTTTTACAAGCGGTCGTGTCACAATAAGCGAAACAAGTGACACTACAAGGAACACCGCCGACTGGATTGTTATGTCGCTTGTGAATATAGTTGTTATGGCGGCACAAACCGAGCCGAGAACAAACCATATTGACACAAGCTGTGTTGTAAAGCCTTCGCAAAGCAACATAAATATTGCAAAGCCTATCCACACTATCGGCATATATTGCTCCATAGAGCTGTCACCCTCCTTTTCGCATAATTTTAACACAATATTATATATTAGTCAAACTATTTTGTTGCTATTTTATGCGTTTTCTATCGAACATTTTCATCGTACAGAACAGTCTGTCATATATTATGTTTTGAATTTTGCTTGTATTCTATTCAAGCATTAAGAAGGAGGCTCTTTTGAGCCTCCTTACAGAAAATATTCTACCAAATATCAAAAATCAATCGAACAACAACGTTATACAATATGTGCAAAATATCAAAAAAACTAATTTCAATTGCAGAAAAATAGATATTTTAAAATTCTTTCTTACAATTATTTCGACACCTCTATATTTTACAATCTGACGATATTTTATTAAAGTTGCAAGCAGAAGGCATAAACTAAAAAGCACACAGAAAATAAAAATCCAAAAGCTAATTGCATAACTGTCGATAAAAACATACCTAATATATATAATTGATAAGACTCCTATACAGGAAAATATATAATTAGGAACGGTGTAACAAAAAATAGTTTTTTCAGTAAAATACTTTTCAAAAGGTGGAACGATTGAAATATTGGTTGCGTCATATGCTTCTCTAGAATCATACATTCGTATTAAGCCTATAATGATTTGATATATTGCAAAAATAACTATTGAGTATATGTACTGTAACTCTTCACTTTCATGAAATTCAGCGACAGACAAATAAATATAATTTTGCAAATGTGAATCAGCCAGTATCCACAAAGACAATATTTGAGTTATAAAAAACCACAAGAGTAAGCTCGTATAACACAACGGTCTTTTGCTTTGATCATATTTTAACACATCATATTTTACGGTAAAAAATATGAGCAGAAAACTAATCAAAAACAACAATATTGTTAAAACGATACCAAACACATCTGTTGTTTTAATAGATTTATAGCATGGCAACATAAAGCTTAAAGTACTAAAAATGTATAAATGAAAACTACCAGTAATAATATTAACAATCATATTAACAACTGTAGTCAAATAAGAAATCAAAAAAAGCAAAAGAGAAAGTAGATATACTTTCTTTTTTTTACACACCACACCACTTTCTTTCATTTTCACTACTCCATTTATTACTCCAATATGTCGATAAGGAAGTTGTTACTAAAGAAGCTACCACTGAACATACCATACTTCCTCGCGTAATTTTAACACAATATTATATATTAGTCAAACTATTTTATTGCTATTTTATGCGTTAACTGATTATTTTGTATCTATATTCCGTTTTATCCTTACAATTTCATGTAAAGAGGGCATAAAAATACCGACAAATATTAGCATAGAACACCATTACTTGTCGGTAATAATTTTAATATCACATTCCTTGTTCAAAAATATAGAGATACAAATCTTCTAGGGTTGGGGATTGTGAGGACAGTTTATGATTTTCAGGGGGATTATCTGTGACTAATCTTACAATGATTTTTTCGTCGTTATGATAGAGATTTGACACACGGTAATTATCTTGAAAATATTTAAGTTCTTCCTTATTAATTTCGACTTCAAATACCTTATTTTCAATTTCTTTTGTAAGGTTGGTACAGGTATCATGCGACACAAGCTGACCGCTTTTGAGTAATATAATCTCCTTTGCAATAAACTCAATGTCCGACACAACGTGGGTTGAAATCAATACTATTTTATCCTCCGCAATTTCGCTTATAAAGTTGCGGATTCTTATCCTCTCTTTCGGGTCAAGCCCTGCTGTCGGCTCGTCGAGAATTAAGATTTCGGGATCATTTAAAAGGGCTTGTGCAATTAAGGCTCTCTGCTTCATACCACCGGAGAACGAGCCCAATTTTTTATGTGCCGACTCTTTAAGATTGACGGTTTCAAGAAGTGAGGCAATTTTTTGTTTTGCCTCTTTCTTTTTCAGACCTTTTAAAGCCGCCATATACCACAAAAATCGGTTGAGCGTAAAGTCATCGTACAAGCCCTGTTGCTGTGGCATGTAGCCGAGAACTGTTCTGTAGTCTTTGCCGAGTTTTTTAATTTCCTCGCCGTCATAGAGAACTTCTCCGCTGTCGGCGTTCAGGTTGTCGGTGATGATATTCATAAGGGTGCTTTTGCCTGCGCCGTTTGGTCCGAGCAAGCCATAAACGCCCGGCGTTAAGGTCACACTGAAATCATCAAGTGCCTTAACTACACCTTTTTTATATGTTTTACATAAATTTTTTATTTCAAGCCTCATTTTTACACCTTCTCATAGCTTTAAATTCAATATTAGAAAAGTTAAATGCAATTATAGTTAAACAAATCATCAGCAGAAATACGCATAATACTATCAAACTCGGGACAAGCCACATCCAACTGCCTTTTTGAAAGCTTGTGTATAATCTTATATCGGTCAAATTCATACATAACAGGCACGGAAATAATACTATCACCGCCCCGACAATCATAGACAATATATTATTCTTTAATACTTGAGAAAGCATAGCAACCGCCGTCATAACCGAGACAGCCTCCGCTATATGCACTGCCGCCGTAATAAAAATCATACTGTTTACGGAAATTGTACTGCCAATATTTGCAAAGTCCTGCATAAATACAACAGGAGTGTTTAACGACTCTGTTCCGAAGGTTTTTATAAAATTTATATAATAAGGCAAATAAATTAAAGTATATGATATAAGCGTGGTAAGCGAAAGTGTCATTACTTTTGAAAGTACAAGCCTCAGCTTGCCCTTTTTTGTGCAGCGAATTAGATCAATCATATGCTTTTTATGCTCATATGCAAATATATCGGACGATATAAATATTATTACTGCCATAAGCAAGGTAAAATACTGCCATTCTCTTGACGGATTTTGGGCAAGTCTTTTATAAACAATATAGTTAATGAATATGGGAGTAATATGATAACGCTCTCCGACCTCTTTTATGTACGAGGCTTGATTTGAAATCTCCTCAAAGGCGGCGCCCTTGGTTTTCAAAATCGAATCTATAGCCGTTATCCTTATTTCTTTTTCTTCAGCCGATAAGGACATATCAGTTGAAATGGTGTTAAGCTCTTCATTCAGTCCGTCAAAATAATCCTGCTGTTGCCGCAAATAATCTTCTTTTTCCTGCGTAAGCTCGCCCTCAAGCTTATCAATATACGCGCTGTATGCGCTTTCCTGAGCCGAACTGTATACAACCGAAATATCATCAGTAGCATTACCGTAGGCGACAAAAACAAGCAGAATAATCGCTATTATTGCCATTGAGCCTTTGTAGTGCTTAAAACATTCGCCTTTGAATATTGAAACGCCGCCTTGAATTTTATAAAACCTTCGTCTGAATTTTTCAAGCATTGGCGTAAATATATTGTTTGTCGTTATTTGCGCGGATTTTACAAAAGACATGCAAATTACCGTTACGGAAGCAATAGCGATCAATATCATAGCTATAAAGTAAATCAGGGTAATATTTACAGTATGTGAAAAAATATTGATATTAAGATAATTTCCGAAAATATTATTTCCGCTTAAAAAGTATAAAAAGTTTATATACTTAAGCTGATTTAGGGGAGAGTTGCTTCCTATTGCAAGATAAAGAACTCCTTCAATGAAAACCCAAAATGCGGTAACGACAAAAACCATTCCCGTATTTTTTACTAAAACAAATATAAACGCGATAAAAAGGGCAAGCACGCACATCGTGATTATTTTTGATAAACCCCACAAAACAAGATATTGCCAAATTTGCAGCTTTAAATTACAATTCATAAAAAGCTCGCAGGACTGAATATTCCTTGTCATATCGCCGAAGCCGCTGTACAATCCGCAGAGTGCAATATTTGAAGAATAATATGCTGCGCATATTAAAATCGTAAAAAAGATAAGGACGAATAATTTTGAAATAATAAGCGGCATACGTCCGTATTTTGCGGTTCTGATAAGCCCGTATAATTCCTTGTCCCTTTCCAATGTAAAAATATAGATGCACATTAAAAATACAAGCGCAAATACGAGCAAATCTGTCAGAACAAATGTTGTTGAATTTTCTACGGCAAAATTGTTTCCGATTTTAAGATTTGTATTATTAACATCTTCAAAATCCTCGGCGGTTTTTAATATGTTGTTGTATGAAAACGAACCTTCTTCCGCAAAAACCGAGAACTTTGTCTGCATCTGCGCGCGCTCATCCATATCGCCGATAAAAGAGCTATAATCAAATAAAGACTTGCATTGATTTACCAAATTTAAAAGATAGGTTTGTTTATCAAGAAGCTCTTGTTTTGTATAATGTAACGCCCGCGCCTTTTTGTATTCCTCCGGGTTCTCCGCCTTATATTGTTCGGTAATTCGCCCAAGATTTTTTAGATCATCGCCGTTGCTGTTATCTGCCGTTCTGTCAAATTGAAGAGCGATTTCAACTGTTTTTAATTCGCTTTCAAGTTGTCGTTGTGCTTCAGTCGGCACATAATCTGAATATTTAGATATTATATTCTCATAATCAGATAAATTAGTATGTACTGTTTTTACTTCAAGATTATTTGATTGAGTGTAAACCAAGAATATTGAATTTGCAGTAAAAAACAAAACAAGGCATATTAAAAGCAGTTTTTTGCTGAACAGTTTGTAAATCTCGAACATAATCAATTTCATATTGTTACAACCTTAATTAAATGAGTAGATTTCTCCGCCAAAATCAGTGCTGTTAATTGGCGAAATAGGTTCATTTCTTATAATAGAAACTAACATATCTTTAATTTCTACGGGAATTTTATCAACAGATACAAAAGCTACATATTGACCATTTACAAAAGAAAGAGGATTTTCTTTAACGAATTTTTCGGCATTTGCTGCGGTTTTAAATTTCAATATTTGAAAATTTGCAGTATAATTACCTCCGTCACCCGCCCAAGATAAAGCTACTGAAAAGCCACTATTGACTTCATCAGAAAGCGTTTTGTCATATGATGTTGAAATCTTATACAACTTATTTTGTGTATTTTCAAAAACATTTTTCAATTCATTATCATTAGTATCAATTTTTTCATTCTCATCTACTTAGCTTAATGCGTTATTATTTTCACCCTCGACATTCACGGAACTTAATAATGTTTTATATTCCACTGTTTGTCCTGACAAAGATTCTGTTTTTGACTTATCAACAAAATAAATCTCGCAATTCATATTATCCACCTGTTGAACAAATATGAAGCAATCTGAATCCTGGGGAATGTTTAACACTGAACATTCAAAAGGTATTAAAAACGAACTTTTTTCATTAAATGAAGCGTCAAGAGACTTAACATTATCTCCGTCACTTTCAGTTGCTGCGTTTTCATCTGTATCTTCACTAAAGTTCTGTAAATACAGCTGTGATTCATTTGCAAACAAATTATCGCCGTAATTCATTTCCGTTAAAAGTTTGGGATTGCTTCCGTCGAGTTCACTTGTAAAATATTTAAACTTACCGTTAGTATCCGTATTATCAATGAGATATGTTAGCTGTCCCTTATAGAAAAACGGCGAGCAAACATCACCTTCATCATTTCTAATTTGGTTTATTTTTATCGTATTGATATTAATCGAATAAAATTCCTGATACGTAGAAACTGTTACCTTTCCGCTTTCCTCCTGCTTTTTAATTTCATCTTCTGAAATAGGAAGAACCGGCACATAAATATAGTCATCATATGCGGTAAATTGGAAAGTACCGCTAAGATTACCACTGTAATTTTTGCTGTTAAAGATTTCCTCCGGCTTAGATTTAATGTTATTAATTTTATATCTTTTTATCGAAAAGCTGTCATAAACTGAGTACGAATCAATATCATCGGCAAACTTATCCTGTGAGAAATAAAAATAACCTTTATGAATCAGCCAATGCGAAATGCCGTCTTTAAATTCAATCAGTTTTTCCCTTGTTGATCCATCGGGTGTAACTTTGTACAATATATTTCCGAGAAAATTACCCATAGCATCTTCATCTTTTACAACAATATATAAATTACCGTCATAATATTGCACAACATTAGCTGATTCTCCTGATGCATTTACAAATAAATTAAAGTATGCATTACAATCAACACTGTTATGCGAACAATTAGGCTTGTTACATAGCGGTGTTGCCGCCTGTGATTTACGGTCAATATAGTAAAGGTAATTATTAGGCAAAAACACATAGTACCCTTTTTCTGATTTTGTCACAGGAAAATTTATTCCGTTCAAGTTACTGTAATAATATTGAAAATTTGTTGTGTAGTCAAATGATAATTTATCATCTGAAGTTTTGCTTGCGTCATTACATGCAGACATCAACATCATAGTCGGCAACAATAAAGCAATTAGTAACGCACTTAATAATTTTTTCATTTTAAAAATTTTCCTTAGTTTAGGATTTTTACTTTTTATCTTATTTATTCGGTTAATCATACTTATATTCTCCAATACTATAATTTTAAATTCACTTTATTTTTTAGTTTTAATTCTATAGTCTAACAAAAAGTAACATATAACAAAATTCCAGCTAATCAAAAATATTATTGTCAGCCACAGTGACGCTGTAAATGTTCTTGAGAACAGATTTACAAGCATTGGATTTCCTGTTAGGCTTTGTGAGTTTAGTGTTTGTGCATTATCGACAAGCACATTCAGGTAATTTGAAATGTCGAAAATGTTATCATTCGGTATATATTTTGAGGGGATAAAAATGCTGAAATCACAAATATTAAATACAATCAAAAGCACAGCAGGTATTCCTGTAAAAACAAGCACAAGTGCAACATATTTTAGCGGAATATTTTTTAGCGATTTCAGAAAGTAGTTTAATTTGAGATTTTCTTTTATCTCCTCAAAAAATTTTCTACTGAACCTATACCACAACTTCAATGCAATAATGCTAAATCCGATAAATATTGCAAGGTATAAAATATGTTCAAATGACGAGAGCGTTTGATTTTTCTCATTCAGATTAACCGAATAATACTGTGGCAAATCCATTTGCTCAACAATTGCTCCCGTATATACCGAGTTATCGTAAACAATCATATCAACCGTTCTGTCACCATAATTTTCGGCTGTTGTATATGGAACATACACCCTCTGTTTGTCATCAGCAGAAAACTTATTTATTAAACTTTCGTTTTCGCATATCACACCGCAAATTGTATATTGATTTCCGTCAATGCAAATCTTTTTACCGACTGCATCTGTTGTAAAAAACAGTTTGAGAGCAAGAGAACTTCCGATTATTGCAACCTTATCTCTGTTATCTGTGTTTTTGGACGAAATATTTTCGCCGTTAATTTCGGTCTTATAATCCGAAAACCAATTTTCATTCACAAGTACCGTAGTTACGGTTTCTTCCTTAACTTTTGTTTCTTTACCCTCGGAACAAAAAGCTATGCCTTTATCAGTAATCCGTTCAAACAGCTTTTCAAGTTCAGAAACCGTTTTTGGAGCAGTTTCGGAATTTTTATCATAAGTTAATTGAGTAACATCAGGTAATTGCCCTTTTGCATTTTCAATGATTATAATATTCGCAATAAAAACGCTCACAGTCAGCAACAGCAGTAACAGAAACGAAACAATTTTTCTTTTGCTCACACTGTTTCCTCCTCAATATAAACACTTGAACCGTTTTCTATACTCTTGGTTGTTTTATATACAACTTGACTGTCGCCAAAAAGTGAGTCCGATGTCACCTCGCAATACAGCTCGTCACTGTTACATACATCCACCGAAACCTCTTCAACTGTTGCATCACCGTTTTCGGTTTTATTTATAACAAATACTATTCCCGTATTGCCTGCCCCATCCACCGATGAAACAGGCAAAAGATAATGTGTTTTCATATCATTTGAACCTGCGGTATCGTCAATAACACCTGTTTGAACCGAAACCACTTTGACCTTTGGAAGAAGCATATTATTGATTGTTTTTGAAAAATATGTAAGTAATGCAATCACAATAAAAAATATAATTGAAAATTTCAACACTACGCTCTTTAGCTTATCTTTTTTCATAAAAGCCTCTCTCCTATCCCTTATCAGTTCCGACAAACGGCGAATCAATATCCCTGTGTCCGTAAAGATAAATAAGCAATGCAGGAATCATAAATATAACTCCGCAGGCAAATATTATGCCGTAATCCGAACTTCCTACATCAGTAAGCGTTACGGAAAGCGGATACATACCCTCATTATCAAAATAAATCAGCGGTTGTTCAACTACATTCCAATTATCAATAAAGCAGAGCAACGCAAGTGTTATGAGTCCGCCCTTAATCTGCGGAAGAATAATATTAGTAAATATCTTCAAATATGACGCACCGTCAACTCTTGCCGCCTCAATTGCGGAATCGGGAATGTATTTTATACTTTGCCTCAAAAGACAAATTCCGAATGCAGAAAAAGTTCCGGGTAAAATTACCGCAAGAAAATTATTCAGCAAATTCATATTTTCAAGAATCATATAATCAGGAACAAGAGTTACCTGCAACGGCAAAATGAGCAAAATTATGTATATGAAAAACAGCTTGTCCCTGAACGGGAATTTCAATTTTGCAAAAGCAAAAGCCGCCAATGATGATACTGCAACCTGACCGATTACTGTCGGAAAAGTACAAACAACCGAATTCCAGAACTTCAACAAATATTCAGGTTTTCTGAAAAGAGTCTGATAAAACTGCTCCAAAGTTGCCATATTCGGAATCATATTGAGTTCTTTATATTTTCCGTCAGAAAAATTAAGCATTTCACTTACCTGTGAACCTGTCATAAATGAACAAGCAAGCATATAAATGACAGGAAACAAAAACAGCACAGTTACAGCAATCAGCAAAATATATTTTAGTATTTTCATAACCGTATCTTTCATAACAAACCTCTCAAGAATAGCTGTGTTTTCTTTCAAAGCAGAAGAAAATAAACAGCACAATAATTATAAACAGCGATAAGACAATTGATGCCGCCGACAATCTTGGATAGTTAAGATTGTAATAATTGTTGTTGATGAAGTTCTGCAAAAAATACACATTGGTGTTTGGATAATCACCAAATAAAGCAAATACCTCACGGAAAATTTTAAATGAATAAATAAGCTCCATCAGAAAAACAAAAAATGTAGTTGGCGCAATCATAGGTATAGTAATTTTAGTCACAAGCTGATGTGATTTTGCACCGTCAAGCCTTGAGCTTTCGTAGAGAGATTGCGAAACATTGGCAATGCCTGCCGTAAAAAGAATCACACAAAATCCGCAGTACTTCCACACATAAATAAAAACGATCATCACCATAGACCATTCCGAATTAAAAAATTCAACAGTATTAAATCCAAGTGAATTAAGTAATCCGTTGATTGCACCGTAATCATCAAAAACTAATTGCCAAACGCAAATCAGAGATGCAATCGGAACTACAACAGGAATAAGCAATGCACTTCTGAAAAAGGAAGATATTTTATTAAAAGAATTAAGAAACAACGCTATCAAAAACGAAATCACCATTAACAACGGTATCGCCGTAACTGTAAATATGCCCGTGTTTTTAAGTGCAAGCAAAAATGTGTTGTTTTGAAAAAGCTGTATGTAATTTTCTATGCCCACAAAAGTGTCGCCGACATACAGGCTTTTTGTAAAACAAATTATGTACGGCACAATATAGAACACCGCTATGCCTAAAAAAGACGGTAATATAAACAGGTATGCTGCTATATGTTCCTTTTGTTTTCTTATTAATTTAGATTTTCTCATAATTTATTCCTACTCAGTCAAATAAATTTCCGTTGCCGCTGTGAGCTGACGTATAAACTTTTCCTTTGAAATATCCCCGTTTAAGTAATCTTTCACAATATCTCCGATAACCGAGGAGTTGTAATAAGTATTTTCAAATTCCAGATAATCATATAAAGTACAACTGCTTATACTGTTAATCATATCTAAATATTCATTAAAAAACTTAGTTTTTATTTCATCTGAATATTCTTCCTCAGATTTCTCATACTCTCCATCATCATTAATATCATATACACGTTTTGACGTATGGTCAATTACATATTCAAAAGCAGCTTTATTTACAGGCAGTGCCCTTACCACTATTGATGGTGATGAACTGCTTTCACTCCATAATTTTTGAATATCATAACTTAAAACATATTGAATAAAAGCCAATGCTTTTTCTTTGTTATTTGAATTATTATTCAATGCAATACCACATTGAACAAATGCTGATACTGCATTCGCCTTTTTATTGTAGTTTGGAATAATAACCGGTGTGCTGTTATTATTATAAATATAAAAATAAGAATTTAGCGTACTCATCATAGAACCGTCGAAAGATAATTGTGAAGTACGAAACAAATAATTACCTATTATATCCCATGTAGTTCCTTCTTTTCTTGAATTATCATTCCTAATCATTTTTCCAATATAATCTAAGCTCTCGGTAAATTCATCGCTTGAAAATTCTGTAGTTTTATTATAAAAATCCACATATTCATTAACATAGGAAAGAAAGAACTTATATGTTTCATCTTTATTTCCAAAAAGCGCATAACTATGGTCTTTGTCAGATAACCGTATCTCTAACTCTTTAAATGAAAAGTTAGTATTTTCCAGATTATATTTATCTAATATTTCCTGAGTTGTTATAAGTATATTGGGGCAATAAGCTATAGGTATAATATATCGCTTTCCATTGTAAATTCCGCAATCCATTATTGTTGAATTATAGTCATCAAAATCTATATCGGATTTGTATAATTCCGCAAGCTCATCTATATCCGCAAATGAACCGTTATCAATCAGCTTTTCAAAAGGTAATTTTTGATTCAATGAAATTATGTCGGGTCCTTTCCCCGCCATTATCTCCGTTGATATTTTTGTAAGCATAGTATCTTCCGAATCAAATTCCACAATTTCAATTTGATATGACTCATCAAGGTTTTTAAGACAATAATTATTATATTTTTGTATCAATTCTACACAAACCGAATCTTCATTGTTTATGGTATAATATTTTAATTTTTCACCGTCTTCATTATTCTTTGAACAGGATGCAAAACATAATAATATTGCCAGCAATAAAAATATTGATGTCAATTTAATATACAACTGATATTTCACCTCAAACTTAATCAAAAAAACAGTTAATTCATACGGATAAGTAGCGAAATTAATATGCACTGAGTTAAATTCACTTCATTAACAATTGAAAGTAACATATAAAACCTTTGCAATTCCCTTTGCATGGTCAAAAACTACTACAGTATCACCCTTAACTTTAGTTATAACTACATAATGCAATAAGGAATCGTCAATTATCACGTGTGCAATTGCAGGCAGAGGTATTTTAGGCGTTAACACACTTTTATCCGCTTCAACAACTTTTTGCTAAAAACCAAAATGCTCAATTACCTTTACTAGTCCATATGCACTTGTACCTTGTCGATCTGTACCTGCAATATCACGAATTTTTGCTATTGTAACTTTTAAGTTGTATTTTCCAAAAATTGCGGCCAAGCAAGCCAGACCGTAGTCTGTTTCATCATTTTGTAATATACATTTAAAATTACACATACTTAATCTAAAAAACTATTCTTCTAAATAGATTTCTGCTTTACCTTGTATTTCTTTAACAAATTGCTCTTTCTTTATTTCTCCGTTAATGTATTTTGATACACTGTCACCTATAACCGAATGGTTAAAATAATTATTTTTAAAACTGCAATTGTTTATGCCATCCAAAAAACTTATATAGCTGTTAATATAGTAATCATCAACTGTATCTTTATCATAATCGACACCAAAGGATTTAGCATCTGTTTCAGCCATTTCTTCAATTAATTTTGAGCGGGCATTTTTATTTACAGGAAGTCCAATCTCTGGACTACATTGAGTTTTTTCACTTAACATATACTTTACAAACTCATATGATTCACTTTTTCTATCTGAATTCTTATTAATTAATAACCCTTTATCAAAAAAAGCCGAATAAGTATTTTCCGAATTTGATAAGCTATTAAGTATAATTGGGGTTTGTCCTTTAGATCTAATATAATAATATATACTGCCAATGCTATTTGGCTCAGAACCGGCAATTTGCTCAAGATTAACAAACACTACATTTCCCTGTAAAAGCGGATCAAGTCCATATGAAAAAGTTGGGTCTTCAGATGGATTATATCCAGAAATTAAATTATCTATTGCATCGATATCTGATAAAAAGCTATCAGAATTCAATAGATTTTTTCTATTAAAAAGATCCATGTTAGAATCAATTAATTTATAAATTTCATCACTAAAATCATAAAAAACGCTCATATTATCTGTACTTTTGCTTTCCTTCACAAATCCAGATAATGATTCTTCAACATTTTGATAAGCAATAGATTTTTTAAAATCAACTGAATATTTATCACAAACTTCTTTTGTTGTAATTAAAACATCAGGCATATATGATATTGGCATAAAATAACGCTTGCCATTATACACTCCAGAATTCATAACAGTTTTATCGTAGTTATCCAAGTTAATTTTACTATCAGAATTATCATTACTAAGTAATTCATTATAATCAGCAAACATATCAAGAGACATCATCTTTTCAATGTTTGAAATGCTGCCAAATCCTGAATCAAAATATATTAAATCCGGACCATCGTCTGCCATTATCTCAGTATTAAGCTTACTGCTGAGTTCTGCATTGTTTTCAAACTCAATAATTTCTATACGCTTTTCATTTGCTTTGTTTTCATTATATTTTTTTATTAATGAATTTATAGGCGTATCCTTTACTATATATATAGTAAAAGTATCCTTGGTTGTGCTTTTCTCATCAGAAACATTTTTTGAACAACCGCTAAATAGTATCAATATAATTAATAAAGCAGAAAGAATTTTTCTTGTTATTGTCATTCATCTAACACCTCGTTATTTATTGTATTTATAAAATGTAGTACATTAAAAAGTCATTTATAATATCTTACTTTAATAATAGCACTCTAACCTATGTATGCAAATTAAATATACTTTTTCTTTCTCATAACTACTGTTTCACACTTGCATCCATACATATCTTATTGTATTGTTTTATAAGAGAACTAAAATCGTCTTCTGCATTAGAAGTATAATATTTTAACTTTTCGTTACTTTTGATTTTGTATTCATCACAAGAAGTAAAACTCAATAACATAGCACATAAAATTGCTAAAATTATACTATTTGAAAACACTTTTTTCATAATGCTTCACCTTGTGATTATATATATCTTAACATAATTCTAAATTATTAATCTGTAGTCTATCTGAATTTTTATTATTTAAATCAACAATAACGCCCTACTTGTTAATTCATACGGATAAGTAGCGAAATTAATATGCACTGAGTTAAATTCACTTCATTAACAATTGAAAGTAACATATAAAACCTTTGCAATTCCCTTTGCATGGTCAAAAACTACTACAGTATCACCCTTAACTTTAGTTATAACTACATAATGCAATAAGGAATCGTCAATCACTACATGTGCAATAACAGGTATAGGTAATTTAGAGGTTAATGATTCCTTATCAGCTTCAACAACCTTTTGCTGAAAACCAAAATGTTCAATTACCTTTACAAGACCGTATGCATTAGTACCTTGTCGATCCGTACCTGCAATATCCCTAATTTTTGCATAACACTATTCATCTAAATAAATTTCAGTTCTTGATTTAAGCTCTTTAATAAATTTATTTTCATCTATTTCATCGGATAAAAATTTATCTACAATATCACCTATAACCTCTGTGTTATAATAATTATACAATCCATAAAGTCTATAGCTTTTTATGTTATCAACGTAATCCTTTGCATACATAAAATTAGCTTCTGAAATATTTGCAGTGTTATTAATATACTTTACCTCTTTTGCTTTATCAAATAATTTACTGTAAGATTCATTGTTGACGGGATATTCCCAGCCACTTCCGTAAGAGGTTGTCGGTAGATATTCCTCTATATTCGCTCCGCAAAAATCACTCTGCACCTTTTCCGATAACGCATACTCAATAAACTCAAGAGCTTTTTCTTTGTTGTCGGAATTATTGCTAATAAAAATTGCATCGGTTATAACACCCGTGGACTCACCGTCTTTATTCGGTGTATTCAAAATTATGGGCTCGTCATTATCATTTTCAATGTCTGCAATTTCATCATATAACGCAAATAATTCAATCTGACCGTTCGATGATAACATTGGCACTATGTTATCTTCATTTTTCTCATTACTGCTGTATAGTTCTTTTAATGAGGTGACAGACTTTCTAAAGTCATCGCTATCGAAATCATATTTTTGAGAATAGAAGTCAACATTTTCATCTATTAAATTAAGAAAAACATTTTTATAATCCTCAACGCCGGAAAACAGAGCTTGATTATTATCATCATTATTAATATTTCCGCTCAATTCTTTGATGTTACCGTATGTTAAATCCGGTTGTTCGTTGTCTAAATATTTTGATAATTTGCTTGATGAGGAGAGTAAAATCTGAGGCTCAAATGTTACAGGAATAAAATATCTTTTTCCATCGTAAACACCCGCATCAAGAATATTAGAATTATAATCGGATAATTTCAATTTATCCTTGTCTTCGCTATTAGAAATAATATCGTCAATATTTGCAAATACACCCTGTTTAATAAGTTTTTCTGTTGATGATGATAATAGAGATAATTCACCAGATGTAATAATATCAGGACCTTTCCCTGCCATAAGCTCAGTTGTAAGTTGACTTGTCATTTTTTCAATATTATCAAACTCAACAATATTGATTCTATTTTGAACATTCTTACATTTTTCATTATATTGATATATTAAAATAGAAACTGGTGATACATACGGCTCATAATGATAATAAGTAATTGTATTCTTCTCTTTTTTGTCTGCTTCACATCCGACGCAGGTTAAAACAGAAAATATTAATACGACTGCCAATAAAATACTTACAAATTTTTTCATCAGCTTACTCCTCTGTATAATAATAATTTACTTTAAACAAAAGTTTATTTATACAACTATGTCAAAATTTACGGATAAACTTAGCTAAGCTCTTCGGTACTTTGGGTTGATAAATCACATAGCATACTGAAGAATTTTCATTGGTCTTTAATGTAATAGTTCAACATTTTTAATTCCATTTCTCATCTTGTTTGATAATCTTTTTTTATTTTCTTCATAATATCATTCCTCCCTTCGTGAGGATTTTAGCACACATTAAAAGTAAAAACATAATTCTTGCAAAAATGATGTCAAATTTGCTCAAAGTGATGTGATTTCAAAATTATTAAGGTAAAATTTGAAATTTTGCATCTAAAGCAATAACATTTAATGACATTTTTTGAAATACATGTTATAATATATTATGTCATTTCAAGGAGGTTTTTCTTTTGAAAGTATTAATTTGTGACGATGATAAATGTATTGTCGATGAAATAAAAAACAATCTGAATACATTTTCAGATAAACATAGAATAGTTTTTGATATTGATTTGTTTTACAATGGTGTAGAGCTGCTGAATAGTAATATCAGTTATGATATGGCGTTCATTGATATTGAAATGCCTCTGGTAAATGGTCTGACTTTGTCCGCACAATTAAAAAAGGTAAACTCTAATATAATTATTTTTATTATAACCTCGCATGATGCTTATCTTGATGACGCTATGGATTTGGATGTGTTTCGCTATCTGTCAAAGCCTATTGACAAAGACCGTTTTTTCAGAGCGCTAAATACGGCTATTAATTATTTTCATTCCAATACTCAAATAATAACTCTTGAATATTATGACGAGTGTTACTCTGTTTTCACAAGTGATATAGTATATATAACTATTGAAGAAAGAAAGGCTGTTATTATAACATGTCAGAAGAAGTATTATACAAATAAAAAATTAAGTTATTGGAAAGAAAAACTAAAGGATTACGATAATTTTGCACAACCACATTACAGTTATCTTGTTAATCTGAGGTATGTCTCGGATTTTAATAAGGCTGAGCTTAATATTAATGTAGATTTAAAAAGTGAAACTCTACCTATATCTCAAAGGAACTATTCAAACTTTAAAAAGGCATATTTTGCATACATAGGGGTATAAAAATGGTATATACAATTTGCTATGCGTTTGTTTTTCTTGCAGAAATTCTGATATCACTGTTTTATTTTGAAAACAAATTTGAAAGAAAATCAAGCAAAAAATTTTTGTTACTTTCAGTTGTTATTGTGTATGTATTATTGTATTCATCTCGATTATTGAATTTAACATTGGTTAATTTAATTGCATTTTTTGCGTGTAACTTCTTTTTACTTTATTTTTGTTATTTCATAAGTATTAAATCCTGTATTTTCCACTGTAGCATACTACTTATATTTATGGCAATCACAGAAAGTATTGTCTTGTTTGTTTCAACAGTATTATTCGGTACGGATTTTTTCACTTCCCTGGATAATTCTTTAAGTCTCATTATTCAAGCGACTATCAGTAAACTGTTATATTTTTTGATAATTTACTTTGTATCAAAATTCTCAATAAAAGAACATAAATCAGAAAGTTATTCTCTTTCTATACCTCTCTTGGTTTTACCTGCCTCAAGTATTCTGCTACTGTATGCAGTATCACATGCACTACACAATTTTGATTTAGAACAAAAATACATATATTTATTAATAATAAGTATGGTGCTATTACTTTTCTCAAATATAGCGGTTTTTTGGGTATATGAATTTACTTTGAAAACTCAAAGACACAATATGAAATTGGAATATGAAAGGCAAAAGGAAAAATCTACAGCTGAGTATTATGATTTACTTAATGAGCAAAATGAAAACTCAAAAATTGTTATGCACGACATAAAACGGCATTTAAACGCCATTAAGAGCATCGCCAAAGACAAGTCTGTTACAGAGTACATAGACGATTTTATTGAAGACTTCAGCATAAATAAATCTGTTGATTACTGCAACAATCCTATGGTCAATTCAATCGTCAACAGGTACAAATCCTTCTGTGACAAGTTCGGAGTGAAGATGAATATTGACATCAGAAGTGCTGATTTTGGCTTTATGAGTGAACCCGACATAACTGCTCTGCTTGACAATCTTCTTGAAAACGCAGTTGAAGCGGCACAAAATACAGAGAACGGATTTATAGATTTTTCGGCTTTCGTCCGCAAAAATAAGTATCTGTCAATGCAGCTTACAAACTCGGTCAAGAATATTGTAGCCGTCAAGAACAACCGCATAGCATCATCAAAAAAATCTGACGCAATACATGGAACGGGACTGAAAAGCATTAAAAGAGTAGTTAAAAAATATGACGGTGAAATAAATATGAAATTCAATGAGGATGATATGACCTTCACCTCAAACATTGTGTTTGAAATTCGGAGATAACGCAGTAATCGAATCATATAATTCCTTGACTAATGAAACGCATTATATAATGAGAAATTCCAATACCTAATAATCTGATATCAGCAAGATGAGATCTAATTGATGGAATTAAGAATCGGAAAGAAATTGCAAATATAAAAGTTTTGCAGTGAGCTTGTAAAATAAAGTGTGTAAGTTAAAAAATAGCTTGCACACTTTTCTTGACAAAGCTGTAATAAAAACAGCATTACAACTTCACAAACACAATCAAAGGCACAGCTGAACGGATTTTTCCGTAAGCTGTGCCTTGTTCTTAGTTGTGTATCACTTGCTCTTTTACAATTTCTGTTGCTTATAAATTTCATACATTCTTATTTTTCGGCTTACCGCAACTATTGACATTGAGCCTATTTAGTTTACAATTCGAGGGAATTTACATTCAGCAAGAACTCATAAAGTCCGAGATGAAGTATTCCGTCCTCGTCCGTCCAAGACTTCATTGAAGTTTTGCTGATAATAATCTTTTTAAAGAAATCCTTTGTATTCTTCAAAGGTCTGAGTTCGGTTTCAAGTTTTGACGGGTCCGAAACATTTAGTGCGGATTGAATATAGTATTTTTTAGAACCCTTGTTTACTACAAAATCTATCTCGCACTGTTTTTTTGACCTCTTTCCTACACTCGTTTCCACGATTTCTACAACACCGACATCAACGGAATACTCTCGACACAGAAGTTCATTGTATATAATATTCTCCATTATGTGCGTTTCTTCCTGCTGCCTGAAATTAAGTCTTGCGTTGCGAAGTCCGATGTCGGCGCAATAATACTTTGATGGGTATTCAAAATACTTCTTGCCTTTTACATCGTATCGTTTCGCATTGCTGAACAGAAACGATTCAATTAGATAATTCAGATAGTTGGAAACGGTTGTACCTGAAACCTTAATATTTTTCACCGTCTGCAAGGTATTTGATATTTTGCTTGCATTGGTAAGCGAACCCACAGAAGAACAAAGGTCATCCGTTAATTCGCTGAGCACATCAGGCAACTCAATATCATAACGCTCCACAATGTCTTTGAAATAAACCTCGGTGAAAAGAGTGTGCAAATAGTTCATCTTCTCCGCATCGCTCTTTTTTGTTAAAACAAGCGGCATACCGCCATATAAAGCGTATTCCTCATAGGCGTCGGATTTATCTCCGCCCACAAAAGAATAATACTCTTTGAAAGAAATAGGATAAACTCTAACCTCATCACCTCTGCCACGAAAGGCAGTCAGTACATCTTTCGTAAGCATTTTTGAATTACTGCCTGTTACATAAATGTCAACATTGCGAAGCCGCATAAGACCGTTGAGTACATTGTAAAGCTTAATGTTCTCAGGCTTTTTAAGTTCATCCTTTGTGATTGCGTACTGCACCTCATCAATGAGAATATAGTACATATCTGAGTTCACGATTTTCCCACGAATATATTTCGACAGTTCATCGGGATCACGGTACTTTACAAAGGTATCATCATCCAAGGCAATCGTAATGATCTGTTCTTCTTTTACACCGCTTTCAATCAGATAATCGTAAAACAGATTGAACAGCAGAAAACTCTTACCACATCTTCTGATTCCGGTAATTACCTTAATCAGTCCGTTTTCTTTTCTGTCAATAATTCTGTTAAGATATTCGTCACGCTTAATAATGTTCTGCATTGTAGCCCTCCGCTCACTTAAAACTTACGGGTATTTTTCCCTGACTTTCAAGTATAGTATACCACCATTTTTGCAAAATATCAAGCACTTACTTGAAACTTAAGTGTATTTGCACCTAAGTTTTTATTATATTTCCAACATCTCTCCCCCTCTCTATTCTACCGTCCTCATCAGTCATTCTTGCAACACGAAAAAATGAGTATATAAGAATTTTAGGCATAAAAAAAGAGCCCAATGGCTCAGATGTTAAAAATTTAAACAAGTAATTGTTATTGATTATTTCTAATTCTGCGATATTTCCTTACTTTTTAAGATTTACAAGAAGGTATCGTTTTATTCACTACATGCGTGGAGGAAAGTCGATTACTTGCTGCGGTACTACCTTGACATTGCTTACGATTACTATAAGCAAAATTAAAAGGATGATACCTAAAATAATAAGTCCTAACATTATTTACCTCTCATTCTGTTACGGGTTCTACTATGAGCTTTACGCCCTCGATTGCAAGAACCTTAATTTTCGTTCCTTTTAAAAGCGGTGCTTTGTCGGACTTTACAGTCCATGTTTCCGCACCGACCTTTGCCTGTGCTGTTTCGTCAATATCGGTTAAATCTGTGAGCATAAAACCGACTTGACCGATTGGCGGTCTGCGTTTGTTCCCGTTGTTTTGTTACGCTTTTTAAAGCGTTTTACAAGCGGTCGTGTCACAATAAGCGAAACAAGTGACACTACAAGGAACACCGCCGACTGGATTGTTATGTCGCTTGTGAATATAGTTGTTATGGCGGCACAAACCGAGCCGAGAACAAACCATATTGACACAAGCTGTGTTGTAAAGCCTTCGCAAAGCAACATAAATATTGCAAAGCCTATCCACACTATCGGCATATATTGCTCCATAGGGCTGTCACCCTCCTTTTCGCATAATTTTAACACAATATTATATATTAGTCAAACTATTTTATTGCTATTTTATGTGTTTTCTATCGGACATTTTCATCATTTAAAACAGCCTGTCATATATAATGTTTTGAATTTTGCTTGTATTCTATTCAAGCATTAAAAAGGAGGCTCTTTCGAGCCTCCTTTCAGCAAATGTTCTACCCTTACAATTTCACTATTTAATTGGTTAACAAATCAACCAACTATTCGTTATAAACAATTTTTTCAATGAATACGCCTAATATATCTAATTAAAAAAAATCAGAATGGAATTGTGGATTAAGGTTATTAAATCCTGAAAGCACATCTGCCAAGCTTATATCTATATTCATGCAAAACAAATTATAAACAGCTACGCCTATTCCACTCAGCAACAAAAAAATGCTAAAACATTTAAAATATCGCACAAAATATTGACTGTAATTTTTAGATCTACTTAAAGAATTGCTTTTTATTGCAAAATTCATATTTTTATTCTTTAAGATTGAAGACAAATACAATAGACTTTTTGATGTAAAAGAAAATAAGAATAGCGTGCCAATGCTATTTTGAATGCCAAAACTATTAGCAAAACCTAGGAAAGGTAAATTATAAAAAGTATAAAACACTATAAAAAAAGCAAATGTACCAACAGCGTTTGTAATTTTAACACCTTTTATTTTTAAGGAAAAAAGTTCGGATAATAGCACAGCACAAAGAGAGATAATCAAAATAGTAATTGATAATGGAGATATTTCTGTTATTTTAAATATACACAATAAAAAAACAGCTAACATTCCGCAAAAAAGCGTAATAATATCAACAAAAAGAATTTTTTTCATCACTATCCCCATATTTCACAAAATCTATTATATATATAATCCAAATTCCAACCAAAACCTATAGTCACACCAACACCAACATAATCTCCCTTTGAAAAGCCAATTTTATGAGATGAACCAAAATTCTCATACTCATTGCCAGATCCATTTTCATAGAATTTAGTATCCTGTACTCCAAACAAGTCCCAACCGCACACACCTGCAGAAACTTCCACACTATCTGTCTTGCCAAATGAAAAGCCCTGTTCATCAAAATGGACACTTATAAGTGTATGTTTTCCCATAGCCTTTATGGAAAATATATCAGTTACATCAAAACCAAATCCAAAGCCGGCATCAAAATCGACTTCTAAACTACAAAATATAGCTCCAAAAGAATCTGCCACCTTATTCCAAGTGTTGTAGTCTTGTTTTTTTGTAGAAGATGTTGTATAAGAACTAATAACGAAACTGTGTGAGGTATTCGAGGGAGCATTTGATCCGTAACCCTTACAAACATTACAAAAACCCGGGACACCTGGAACTGATTCTTTAATCTTCCAAGTATGTCCAATGTATGTCCCTGCCGATGTGTAATTAGGAACTTTGCAGGTGCCTAATGGATCAACATTGAGAACTGGATTATTACCACAATAGGCAAAAGTATTTGCCTCTAAAATAGATGTACCTGACTGAAAATAGCCGTCGGCATTTATAAAGCGGTGGGTTACGGCGTCATAGTAACGGCTCATCAGGTAGTAAAGACCTGTTTCTGTGTCCTGATAATAACCTCTGTAACGGAACGGATTCAAATTACCGATATGGTTCGGGTTTGTGATTGCATTTCCGTTATTATCGGTTATAGAAATCACATTACCCCAAGCGTCATATTCATAGTGCGCTTTGAGTTCGCCTGCTCCGTTATAAATTCCGACAATATCGCCACGGGAATTATGGGTGTAGTAATATGAATACTCGGTACCGCCGTCAGTCAGGGGGTATCTGACATTATACAAAATTCCGTTTGCATCGTAGGAATAATAGAACTTTGCGTCGCCACGAGTTTCATACATAAGCTGTCCGTTAAGATAAGCATATGTGTATTTTACTCCGTTTACGGTTTTAGTTGTACGAACACTACCGCTGTCATAGCCATAGCTTATGCTTGTATCACCATTTGTGAGTGTTGCAAGCTGTCTGCCGTTTTTCCATGTCATTGACATTCCGTCACGGTATGTAAGCGGATTACCGATTTCATCATAGGTTATGCTCTGTCCGTTATATGATGTGAGAACATCTCCCCAATTTGAATTGTTGTATTCATAAGCATTGCTTGTTGTACCGTTTGAATCGGTAACAGTTTCGGATATAAGGTTACCGCCTGCATCGTAAGTATAGTTATAAACTTTGCCGTTCAGCTTATCATCTACGCTAACAAGCTGATTCATCATATCGTAACCGTAATGATACTGTAAAACTCCGTCTTTGGTAAAATCTGTAATATTACTATGTGCATCATACTTTTTTTGTGTCAAAGGAGGCTCTTTCGAGCCTCCTTACCGCAAATGTTCTACCCTATTCCGACTGATACTTTGTCTGAATGTAACTTAAGATAGTTTTTAACAAATTATATTACTTTTTTTGACTTTTGATCTGTTTTTGTAACTTCATCCAAACCTATAAAGTACATACCTTTTCTTTTTGTTTTTTCAAGATGGATTTTTTCCGAATCAACAAGCAAATCCGTATAGGAATTATTTTCAGGTTCGATAAAACAGAATATTCTGAATTTACCGAAAGTTACGGTTTTGTTGGCTTTATGTGCAGAATCGGAATATGCGAGAATATTCGTTTCTCTATTCGGAACTGCTACAAAAAGAACCTGTTCGCCTGTCTTTTTATCCCGCAATTTACAAGCTCTGATAAATTTGTATTCGTTTGGGCAATGACTCTCAGAAAAATCAATATGCTCAAATACAGTATATTCAGCATTTCTGTTTATCATAGAAATTTTATTGCTTTTCTTTGTGTAAAGTGCAGGAGAAACTATATTAGTTTTTTCATCAACCATAATAACAAACATACTGTTTGACAGATTAACAATCGTATCATACACAAAATGTTTAACTCTGTTATACCTCTTATTTGTGAAAGAAGTTTCAGAAATGACAGACTTAAAATACATATTGTCAAATATACATGAAACAATAATACAGATAAGTTGAATTATTAAAAATACAGCTAAAAGCAGAGGACTATGTCTGTAAACACCCAAACTTTTAACTAAGCCTCCAAAAATATTAAAAATCATTAAACCATAAACCTCACATTAAATTAAATAAAATTAATAGTATGTAGGATTTTTACATTGCCATGCATATTTCTTGCCTATTGGTCTACCACAAGATCTACATTGTGTTTGTTTTTTAGGTGCTGGTTTGCTCACATTTCCAGTTGACGTACTAACGCTACTAGTAGAATTACGAATATACTGGTAAGATTTTTCACCTACACTAGCCGCGAAATTCCAGTTTTTCCGTTTAGTAACCGCTTCCTGACTAAAGTGACTACCGCCTAAATCTCGTGTAATCGAAGAAAAACCTAACGATGTCAACCCATCAACAGTTGCACCTCCAACTGCAGTTCCAAAATCATCACCTTTATAAACATTATCCGCAAACGAACCACAAAAACTAATTCCACCTTTGATACAAGCACCCGCTATTGAACCAATACCTAAAACATCAACAGCACCTAAAGCAGCCCCTGTAAGTCCACTTATAAGTGCTGAACCCCAATTTATTTCAGATATATCTGTTCCTGAAATCATTTGACAAATAGTATTACTTATAAATCCTGAACAGAATCCAGCTACTATTCCCCAAAAAGCACCTGTAGGATCAGAAGAATAAATAGGATTATTAGCACAATATGCAAAAGTATTTCCGTCAAGAATAGATGTACCAGCCTGAAAATAGCCGTCGGCATTGATAAAGCGGTGGGTTACGGCGTCATAGTAACGGCTCATCAGGTAGTAAAGACCTG
>OLRQ01000306.1_pt1 | contig 54221 bp, 55 predicted proteins | sample 1671971 | NCBI WGS metagenome assembly OLRQ01 (sample SAMEA3136631, study PRJEB25190) | human gut metagenome | biome: human gut; feature: human-associated habitat; material: faeces | place: Austria | collected 2013
CTTGTCGTTGAGGCCCTCGAGGTGCTGCACGTTGACCGTGGTGAACACGTTGATGCCCGCGCGCAGCAGCTCTTCCCTGCTGCCGCTCCATTTTCCGGCCACAGCGCGCAGCAGCTGCAAAAGCCCGATCCGCCCGCCGACGCCGTTCTTCGGCAGATACGTCCCCGCAAAAAACGGCTGCTGCTCCGGCGTCATTATGATCGTCAGCGGCCAGCCCGCGCCGCCGGTGAGCGCCTGACACACGCGGAGATACACCGCGTCCACGTCCGGCCGCTCCTCCCGATCCACCTTCACGGCGACGAAGTACCGGTTCAGCACCTCCGCGACCTGCAAGTCCTCGAACGATTCGTGCGCCATCACATGGCACCAATGGCAGGTCGAATACCCGATGCTCAGGAACACCGGCTTGTCCTCCCGCCGCGCCTTTTCAAAGGCCGCCGCGCCCCACGGATACCAGTCCACTGGGTTCTCCGCGTGCTGAAGCAGATATGGGGATTTTTCGTTTATCAAAGAGTTGCTCATGCCGCTCCTCCGAAATTCATATTATAGATTTATTATATCCGTTTCCCGCGGTTCTTGCAAGCGCGGCGAAAATTTCGCGGCGGGGCTTGAAATTCGCCGTACCCTGTACTATTATATATTTCATATTTCTAATTTAAATTGTTAAATTTAGTATCAGTTGTCAAGGTCTTTGAAGAAGTATGGGCGCATTTCTGCCCGCCAAAACCGTATCTGCCCTTGTCAACCGATACTAGGAGGCTGCAAGATGAAAATAACATGGCACGGCCACGCCTGCTTTTCAATAACTCACGACGGCTATACCGTCGTTATCGACCCGTACAACGCCGACTATACCGCGGGCTACCCCAAACTCCATCTCAAGGCCGACAAGCTGCTCATCAGCCACGAGCACTACGGCCATAACTGCCGCGAGGCCGTCACCCTGTCGGGGCGTCCGGAGTCGGACTGCCCATTCGAGATAAGCACGCTTGAGGTGTCGCACGACAGCGTATGCGGCATCATGCGCGGCATGTGCCTGATACACATTCTTGAGGTCGACGGGCTGAAGGCCGTCCACATGGGTGACGTCGGCACCCAACTCCACAGCGGCGAGATCGGGCGCATATTCGGCGCGGACGCGCTGATGATAACCGCCGGCAGCTGCACCGGACTTCCCGCGCAGGAATCGTGGCGGCTGACGGAGGAGGTCTTCCCGAAGGTCATCATCCCCATGCACTACCGCGACGGCAACCGCGGCGCACGGCGGCTGGAGCATATCGACGCTTTCACGGGCTATTTTGAAGCGCCCGAAATGATACATTATTATCAGACCAACAGTATAATTATCGACCACGATTCCGAACCGCAGGTTGCGGTACTGAAATACATAGGTTGAGCCGCGCAGCAGAGCTTGACAAAACAATATCAGGCGCATCAAAGCTTTTTCATGGCTTCAGGTATTTACTAAACCGCTTTTTTATGCTAAGGTAAATATACCGAAAAAGGGTAATATCATAAAGGAGGCAGAAAAATGGTTAACTATGCAGACAGAATGAATGAATTGAAAGCCTCGGACGTACGCGAGCTGCTCAAGCTCACCGCCCGTCCGGAGGTCATCTCCTTTGCCGGCGGCATGCCCGCGCCGGAGCTTTTCCCTGTTGACGATATCAACACCGCTACCGCCGCCGTCCTGCACGAGAACGGCCGCGCCGCGCTTCAGTACGGCCCCACGGAGGGCTACCTGCCCCTGAGGAGGCAGATCTCCGATCGCCTCGCCGCGAAAAACGGCATCCACACGGACGCAGACCACATAATGATAACTGCGGGCAGCCAGCAGGGTCTGGACTACTGCGCGCGCCTCTTCCTGAACCCCGGCGACGTGGTCGTGATGGAAAGCCCGTCCTACCTCGGCGCTATCAGCGCGTTCAAGCCCTGCCAGCCGAAGTTCGTCGAAGTCCCGACTGACGACGGCGGCATGATAATGGAGGAGCTTGACCGCATCCTCGCCACCACCGAAAACGTGAAGATGATCTACGTCATCCCCGATTTCCAGAACCCCAGCGGACGCACATGGTCTCTTGAGCGCCGCAAGGCTTTCATGGAGGTCGTGAACAAGTATGAGGTTCCCGTTATCGAGGATAACCCCTACGGCGAGCTGCGCTTCAAGGGCGAGTTCCTGCCCGCACTCAAGACGATGGACACCAAGGATCTCGTGATCTACCTCGGCACCTTCTCCAAGATCCTCGCCCCCGGCTACCGTCTCGGCTGGATATGCTGCGGTTCCGATATATTCGACAAGATGACGCTCATCGCGCAGGCCGCCGTGCTTCAGACCGCCACCATCTCCATGATGGTCGTCTCCAAGTACCTCGATATGTTCGATCTCGACGCGCATGTCCAGAAGATCCGCGATACATACCGTCACCGCTGCGACCTGATGATCTCGACCATGGATGAATACTTCCCGAAGGAAGCCAAGTTCACCCGCCCCGAAGGCGGCCTGTTCACATGGGTCGAGATGCCGGAGTACGTCAACACCCGCGACATGGCGGCCGACGCGCTGGCGCTCAACGTTGCGTTCGTCCCCGGCGACGGCTTCTTCCCCAACGGCGGCAACTTCCACTGCCTGCGCATGAACTATTCCAACATGCCAGACGACAGGATCGTCGAGGGCGTGAAACGCCTCGCGGAGGTTATGAAAAAATACATCAAGTAAAAGGAACGGAATTCTATGGAGCTTGGTATAAAGGGCACTGCCGAAACGGTAGTCGTCTATGAGAATACTGCCGCCGCGGTCGGCAGCGGCGCGCTTGAGGTCTTTTCCACGCCCAGCATGATAGCGCTGATGGAGAAGGCGTCCAGAGAACTGGTGCAGCCCTATCTCGAAGAGGGACAGAGCACCGTCGGCACGCGCCTTGAGGTCTCGCACGTTGCGGCTTCCCCGATCGGCGCGCACATCCACGCGGAGAGCACGCTGGTTGAGATCGACCGCCGTATGCTGACCTTCGAGGTGAAGGCATATGCAGACGGAGAGCTGATCGGCGAAGGCCGTCACCAGCGCTGCATCATCTACGCCGAGCGCTTCATGGAAAAAGCGCTGGCAAAGCAGAAAAAGGCTTGAATCAAAAGCTCCCTGCGGGGCATCCCGCTGGGAGCTTTTTTATATTTCAACTGCTCACGCTTCAAATATGATCGGCCGGCCATCGGATCTTATGCGGCTGTCCTTGACCGTGACGCGCGAGCTGTCTATAAGGTTCTCGTATTCGCCGTCTGGCGCCTCGATCTTTACCTCCGCGCATTCGGAGCGCAGGCTGAACACGCCGAAGAAGCGCTTCCCATCTCCTCCGCGTTCGAGCACGGCGATATTGTGCTCGTCGTCCGCCGAAGCGACGAAGTAGTCCGCGCAGCCGAAGCGGCGCTTTATCCCATGCAGCCGCGCCAGCAGCGCGCTCATATCGCGCCCCGTATCGCGGTCGATCGGCTCCCGCTCAAACAGGCTCGGCAGATGGCTGTTCTCAAACTCCTGTCCGGCGTATATCAGGGTCGTGCCCTTGAGAAAATACAGGAACGCCGTGTAGTTCACGAGATCGCACTCACGCTCCACGGACGAGCATATACGCGGCTGATCGTGATTTTCAAGGAAGCGCAGCTTGTTATAATTTGCCGGATATACGGCCTCTTGGAAATTCAGCATGTCGAGATAGTGGCTCAGCACTATCTCCCCGCGCAGATATTTGTCAAAGGCCTCGCGCACGTCGTATTCATATTCGATGTCGAAGGCTTCAAACTCGTCATAGTCCAGCGCCGAATATATCCCCTGCCTGCGCGCATAGCAGCCGTAGCTCTGGTGAACGGTCTCCGCAAGCCATATGCAGTCCGGGTTGACCTTCTCGACCGCGGCGCGCGCCTCCAGCCAGAACTCCAGCGGTACGAACGACGCCACATCACAGCGGAAGCCGTCGACTATCCCTGCCCACATCACGAGCGACTCTATCTGATAATCCCACAGTTCGCGTTTGCCGTAGTCGAGATCAATAACATCCGCCCAGTCGCCTATCTTGTTGCCCGGACGCCCATCCGCGCCGTGGTAGAACCACTCCGGATGCTCCCGAAACAGTGTGGAATCAGGCGAGGTGTGGTTATATACCACGTCTATCATGCATTTCATGCCGCGCGCGTGTATCTCGTCCACGAGTGCGCGGAAATCCTCCATTGTGCCGTACGCAGGGTTTACCTCGCGGTAATCGCGATTCGCGTAGGGACAGCCGAGACTGCCTTTCATCCCCTCTACCCCGATGGGATGAATGGGCATGAACCAGATAATATCCGTCCCCAGCGCCTTGATGCGGTCAAGATCGGGAATCACCGCGCGGAAGGTTCCCTCCGGCGTATGGCTGCGGACATAGATTGAATAGATAACCTGTCTCTGAAGCTTTGGATCGGTATGTGCGGCCATGGCTTTCTCCTCCTTGATTTTTTCTGAGCTATAAATTATAATAATCAGAAATTACGTTTTTTTCAAGTATAAGCTGTAAATATAAAGAAAGAAGATCATAACTTATGGACAAAACTTATTCCGATTACGCGGCCTCAAAAACCGTAGAACTGCTTGGTATCGACAGTCCCACCGGCTTCACCGCGAAGGCCGCAGAATGGGTGAAGGCTCAGTTTGAAGCCCTCGGCTACACTGCAAGCATCACAGAAAAGGGCGGCGTGCTCATCGAACTCGACGGCGAGAATGCTGCCGACGCGCTGCTGCTCGAGGCTCACACCGACACGCTCGGCGGAATGGTGGCCGAGATAAAGAGCAGCGGCCGCCTCCGCCTGACTAATCTCGGCGGGCTATGCGCCGCAAACTGCGAGACTGAGAACGCGCGGCTGTACACCCGCGGCGGCGCGGTCATCGAGGGTACGCTCCAGCTCTGCAATGCCTCCATCCATGTCAACGGCGACTTCGCCGACACCAAGCGCAGCTTCGACACGACCGAGCTTGTGCTGGATGAGGACGTCAAGTCCGCCGAAGACACCCGCGCGCTCGGCGTCGAGGTAGGCGACTTCGTGTGCTTTGACCCGCGCACGAGAATAACAAAATCCGGATACATAAAGAGCCGTTTCCTGGACGACAAGCTCTCCGTCGGCATTCTGCTCGGCCTTGCGAAATACATGAAGGACACCGGCGCGAAGCCTGAGCGCCGCGTCTACGCGCACATCACCGTATACGAAGAGGTCGGCCATGGCGGCGCAGGCTCCGTTCCCACGGGCGTGACCGAGGCGATAAGCGTCGACATGGGCTGCATCGGCGACGGGCTTCAGTGCACTGAGAGACAGGTGTCCATCTGCGCGAAGGACTCCGGTGGCCCTTACAGCTACGAGGTGGTCGGCAAGCTAATAGACGCCGCAAAGGCCGAGGGTGCGGACTACGCGGTCGATGTATACCCGCACTACGGCTCCGACGTGGAGGCCACACTCGGCTCCGGCTGCGACATCCGCCACGGGCTTATCGGCGCGGGCGTCTACGCGAGCCACGGCTACGAGCGCAGCCATCTCGACGGCGTTTACAACACGCTGAAGGTGCTGAAGGGCTATCTCAAAATATAAATTTATATTATGTTGAATACTCTGCGCGATTCTGTTATAATTCTTCTATAAAACTCCAAATGCGAGGAGATAAAAATGGCTCTCGATCAAAAATATTTTGACGACATCAATATCGACGTCGTCAAGAAAAAATATTATAACGCCAACAAGGTCAACGCCGTGCTGGAGGATATTCGCGAGCAGGCGCTGCGTCTGGAAGAAGAAAACAGGAACCTGCGCGAGCAGCTCGAATCTCTCAGCAGCCGCAAGGAGGAGATCGGCGACGCGATACTCTCCGCGAAAACCGTGTCCCAGCAGATCATATCCGACGCCTGCGTCCAGAGCGAAAAGCTCCTCAACGACAGCCGCCTGAAGGCCAAGCAGATAATCGCCGCCGCACAGGAGAAGAAGGAGCACCTTCTCGCCGAGGCTGCCGAGCGGCAGGAATACTGCGTGCGGCAGGCGGAAAAGCTGTACTCCGGCATGCGCGAGCGTCAGCTTGAGAGCATCGAGGCGCTGGACGACGACTGGCAGAGCTTCCTCTGCGGACTGATGGACAGCGAAGGCTCCGGCCCCTCGGAGGAGGAGCTGTCCGCCAAGGTCGGCGCGATCGCGCGCGAGCTTGCGGAAATAGACGACGCCGAGTAACTCGACAATATTAAGCAAAAAATCTCCGGTCGGATGACCGGAGATTTTTTATGCCTTTGATCGAGAATTACTGAAGCTTTTCGAGATAGTCCACGATCCTGCCGACCGTATAGAGCTGAGCTGCGTCATTATCGGAGATGGCGATGCCGAACTCGTCCTCAAGGGACATGATAAGCTCAACAACGTCCAGCGAGTCCGCGCCCAGATCGTCAATAAGGTTGGTGTCCATGGTTATGGATTCGGGGTCAAGCTCAAACTGCTGTGCCAGAACGGATTTAACCTTTTCAAACATTGTTATTCCTCCAGTGTTTTTATACGGACGTCAGGCCCATTCACGGCTCTGCGGCTTGTTCCCGCCTTCGGGCTTGACATAGGACACGACAACGCGGCGGTTCGGCTCCACGCCAGTGGAGCTGGTGGTAACGCCCTCGTAATTCTGAAGCGCGGTGTGGATGACATGGCGCTCATAGGAATTCATCGGCTCAAGAGCCATGCTGCGCTTATACTTGATGGCCTTCTCCGCCATCTTCTCGGCAAGCTTGGTGAGGGATTCCTCGCGCTTGCTGCGGTAATTCTCGGCGTCAACGCTGATGTGCAGATGTTTCTCGCTGCCGCGGTTGACAACGTAGTTTGTGAGGTGCTGTATCGCGTCGAGCGTCTCGCCGCGGCGGCCGATTATCGCGCCCATGCCGCTGCCGGAAAGCTCAACGTTGATCCCGCCGTTATCACGCGCGGAAATGGCGATGTTCGCCTTGACGCCCATGCGATCGAGCAGGCCGGTCAGGAACTGGCGAACTGCGGCATAGTCGGCAGGCTCATCCACCACCGGAGCGCTGACCTCGACCTCGACCGTCTCAACGACCACGGTCTCCTCGGCAGGCGCCGGTTCATCCTCCGCCTCGTAACTCACGCGGACGACCGCAGGAGATGCGCCAATGCCCAAAAATCCGGACTTGGCACGTTCGAGGATCTCCACGGATACGTCGTCGCGGTCAAGACCCAGCTCCGCGAGAGCGGCGTTTATCGCATCGTCCTCGGTACGGCCGGTCTTTTCCAAAGTTTTGATCATATCGTAATTCTCCTGTTATTCTTCTTTGTCCTCTGCGGGCTCTTCCGCGGGAGTCTCCTCCACGGCGGCTTCGGCTTCCGCTTCGGTGTTCTGCTCGGCCTGAAGCGCGGTGTCCTCGCTGACGAGCACTTCCTCGGCGACGGTCTCGTCTATGGAGGCTGCGCCTTCGGACTCGGCCGCGGCGGCAAGGGTAGCTTCCTCGGCGGCTTCGGGATTCACGAAGCGATCCTCAACGTAGGCGCGGCCGCGTGCATAGCGGCGGTTGCCGACCTGAGAGGCGGGCTTCTCATTTTCCTTTATGCCAAGGCGCTCACGGCGCGCGGCGCGCTCCGCCTTATCGAGGGCGGCCTTACGCTCGTCGCTCTTCTGCTTCTCACTGGCCTGGATTTTCTTCTTGCTGGTGTTGACGTTCTTCTCGGTCTTGCCTTCGGCGCGGAGACGTTCGGTCTCCAGACGCTTTGCCTCCAGCTCCTTTTCACGGGCACTGCGAGCGGCCTGACGGATCTTGTCCTCCTCGTCGAGCTTCTTCTTGTAGACCTTGGTCAGCGTGTAGTCACGGATGATGCCGAACACACTGTTTGCGATCCAGTAGATACCCATTGCGGCAGGCATGACGAAGCAGATCCAGATGGACATGAGGGGCATGACGATGTTCATGCTCTTCATGGTAGCTGCGGCCTGATCTCCGGCGGCGCCTGCGGAGGGGGTGGGGTTGATGGCATTGCTGATCTTCATGGAGGCCCAGGAGAGGAACGCGGAAATGATCGGGATAAGGAACAGTCCCAGAGCGGGCAGCCAAACTGAGGTATCGCTCCAGTCGGTGTTGAAGAAGAAGTTCCACTTCGGCTGGTCGCCGAGGTTGAGACCGAGGAAGCTGAAGTCAATATTCATCAGTCCGTCGATCTTGCCGGCAAGAGCCGTCTGGATCTCGTCCCAATGCTGATGGGCGAGGTTTGCGAGCTTTATCTCCGCATAGGCGTCAGCCTTGGCGGGGATAGTGTAAAGTCCTGCGCTGACAAAATAGTCCTGAAGCGTGGTGACAACGCTCTCCGCAGCGAACATCATACGGGTGATGGGCTGGCGGATGACGGCATACAGCGCGATGAGGATGGGGAACGGAATAAGAGACCAGAGGCAGCCGGACATGGGGTGGATGCCCTCTTCGCGGTAGAGCTTCTGCATCTCCTGATTGAGCTTCTGGGGGTTGCCTTCATGGCGGCGCTGAAGCTCCTGAAGCTGGGGCTGGATACGGGTCTGGCGCATCATGCTCTTCTTGCTCTTGGCCATGAACGGGGAAAGGATAAGGTTGACGACCAGTGCGAAGAGGATGACGGCGACGCCGTAGTTGCCAGTAAGCTCATAGAGCTTGACCATCAGCCATGCAAACGGTTTAGTGATTATCGCCCACATAGTAACTCCTTAAATGTGTGTAGATAGGGGTCGATCCCGTCAGGGCACGGGGTCATAGATGTCATAGTCGTCCGAATGGAACGGATGACAGCGCGCGATGCGCTTCAAGGCCAGCCAGCCTCCCTTGAGCGGGCCGTATTTTTCGATCGCCTCAAGCGCGTATTGCGAACAGGTCGGGATGAAGCGGCAGCAGGGCGGACGCGCGGGAGATATCCTGCGCTGATAAAAGCGGATGGCGGCGAGCATGAATTTCTTCACGGCTTCGCCTCCCGTCTGAGGGACAGCTTTTCGCAGGCGGCCATGAATGCCGCGTCCATGCGCGAATACTCCGCGCCGACACAGCGGCTGCGTGCGACGATGACGATATCCCATCCGGTTTTGAGCTGATGCGAATTCAGCCGGTATATTTCCCTCAGGCGGCGGCGCACCCGGTTGCGCACGACGGCATGACCCAGCTTTGTAGACACCGTGTAGCCCACACGGTTATGGTCAAGGCCGTTTCGCCGGCAGTAGACCACCATGAACGGGGTTACTGCGCTTTTGCCTTTGGAATATAAGCGTCTGAAATCGCTGTTTTTCTTCAGCGTGCATCTGATGTTCAAAGAGACACTTCTCCCATGCTATACTTCGTCAAACATGCATAAACACCTAAAGGGCGGATCGCTCCGCCCTAAAAATATTATGCTTTGACCTGTTTCACGAGTGTGATCAGTAGCTGAGCTTTGCTCTGCCCTTTGCTCTGCGGCGAGCGAGAACCTTGCGGCCGTTCGCGGTCTTCATTCTCTTGCGGAAGCCGTGCTCCTTCTTGCGCTGGCGCTTCTTCGGCTGATAAGTACGAAGCATGATATGCACTCCTTTCAGGTGTAATACTCAACATCGGGCCGGGCCCCGAAGTAGTTGACATATAAAAATAGCCACTTGGCGACAACTGCCGCCGAGTGGCTATTATATACTAAAACATCAGGTTCTGTCAACCAAAAATTCGATTTTTAATGCCGGAAACGGAGCTTTTCGCGCCGCTCAGTCGAAATGGATGATGCTGCGGGTCAGCTCGTCGGGCGTGACGTTGGGGTTATGGTAGCGCTCGCGCGTCTCGGTCGCGCCGCCCATGGATATCGCCTGCTTGGGACAGTACTGGAGACAGCTGAGGCACTGGATGCAGTCCTTGCCGAACTTGGCCTTTCCGTTGACGATGGTGATGTTGCCCTTGGGACACAGCTTTGCGCACTGGCCGCAGCCGATACATGCGTCGCTCACCTTGAGCTTGCGGCCCTTGAGCTTGGACAGCAGCGGCCACGCGGCGCTCTCGACGGCATTGACGCTCATCTTCGGCGGCTGCTTTCTGCGCTTGAAGGACAGCGCGTCGATCGCGATCTGTATCGCCTTCTCCTCGGAACGCTTCTGCGCCTTCTCCGGAGAGATCGGCGGCATCATAAGGTTGTGCGGGAAGAGCCAGATGCAGGAGCACTGGTGAGAGACGCCCGCCCAGTAGGTCAAAGGGATGATGCTGTTGAGCTTATACAGGCCGCAGCCGATATAGCCCGCGTAGCTGCAAACGCCAAAGGTGTAAGCCTTGGGGTTTACCTTGATGGTCTTGGCGTACTTCTCCACATCGCCGGGCAGGCCGCCCGCGTAGCACGGGAATACGAAGCCGACGCGCTTTGCGGCGCTCACGTCCGTCACGGCGGGAGCCTTGCGCATCATTATAATATCGGTGTCACCCATGCGCTTTGCAATGTTCTTTGCGATGTCGAGACAGTTGCCTGTGCCGGAGAAACAGAAGATCACGTTTTCGCTCATGTTTACCGCTCCTTTGTTATTTATAAAATTAGTTGTCTGCATTGTACACCAAAAGCATTTGTGATACAATAGTCCCGCAACGAATGAAACAAAAGGAGAAAAAATGTACCACATCAAGCATGATAAGCGCGCGGAAAGCTCGGTCGAGCTTATCTGCACGGCGGTGCTGGAACTGCTGGAAACAAATCCCCTCGGCGAGATAACGATAAGCGACGTGCAGCGGCGCTCGACCGTCAGCCGTTCGACCTTTTACCGGAATTTCGACAGCCTTGAGGACGTGCTCGCGCTGCTGTGCGACCGCGGCTTTGACGAGATCGCGGCAGGAAGCGGGGCGCCGGTGTATATCAGGGTGTTCCACTACTGGTTCAACAACGCCGCTGTGCTGGAAGCCCTCGTCCGCACCGGACGGGCGAACATCTTGGCCGAGAGTCTGAAAAAGCTGCTGCTCCGCTCGAAGGAGCTGCCGGGCATGGACGAAGCACGGCTCGATTACTTTGCCGCGAACATCGGCTATGTCATGACCGGCATCCTCGCCACATGGCTCAGGCGCGGCAGGCGCGAGAGCGAAGAGGAGCTCGCGGATATTCTGGCCGACTGCTTCGCCGCCGCGGGCGCGATGCTGATGCTTGGATGATATCTATACCAACTCAAATATCGAATCGTCGTTCTCGACCCAGTCGCTGACGGGGATGGTTATGTATTCGGTCTCGCCGGTGCGGATTATGACGCGGTCTATGCCGGCGTTAATTATCTGGCGCTTGCACATTGAGCATGACATCGCGTCGTGCAGCAGCTCGCCGGTGCGCGCGTCGCGGCCGACGAGATATATGCTCGCGCCGATCATATCGCGGCGGGAGGCGGAGATTATCGCGTTCGCTTCGGCGTGCACGCTGCGGCACAGCTCATAGCGCTCGCCCGACGGGATGCGCAGCGTCTCGCGTGTGCAGCGGCCAAGGTCGCTGCAATTGCGGCGGCCGCGCGGCGCGCCGTTGTAGCCGGTGGAGATTATCTCGTCGTTGCGGACGATTATCGCGCCGTATTTGCGGCGCAGGCAGGTGGAACGCTCCAGAACGGAGTCGGCTATATCAAGATAGTAATTTTGTTTGCTGGTGCGGTTGTCCATGGTTTTCCCTCCGGAATCTTTATATCTTAAATATACATTAAATATTACTATAAAGTCAATGACATGTTGCCAATCTTGGCGCGAGGTGTTACAATCACGCTATGAACAGAAATTATCAGAAGGAACTGGACCGTATAATCCAGAAGCGCGGCAAAAGAATGCCGCGGGTGCTGCTGCACAGCTGCTGCGGCCCCTGCTCCAGCTCGGTGCTGGAATATCTCACACAGTATTTCGACGTGACGCTGCTGTGGTACAACCCCAATATCTATCCGAAGGAGGAATTTGACCGCCGGTTCAAGACTCAGGTGCAGCTCATCGAGAGCATGGGCTTGGCGGACAAGGTCAGCGTGCTGGCCGAGCCATGGAAGAGCGCCGACTATTACGCGCGCATAAAGGGGCTTGAGAACGAGCCGGAGGGCGGCAAGCGCTGCGCCGAGTGCTTCAGGCTGCGCCTGCTGGAAACGGCGCGCCTCGCCAAGCACTATCAATTCGACTATTTCTGCACGACGCTGACGCTGTCGCGCCATAAGGACGCGGTGCTCATAAACGGCATCGGCGAGGAGATAGGCCGCGCCGTCGGCGTGAGCTGGCTGCCGTCGGACTTCAAGAAGCGCGACGGCGAAAACCGCTCGATAGAACTCAGTGAAAAATACGGACTTTACAGGCAGCTCTACTGCGGCTGCGAATTTTCTCTGCACCGCCGTGAAGAGACGGCGGCGCGCATGGCAAAAAACTCGGAGGACTCTAATGAAGAAAACAGCAACACTTAAACTTGCAACAGCCGCGGTCGTCGGCGCATGCTACGCCGTGCTAACAATGATTCTCGCCCCGATAAGCTACGGCGCGGTACAGTTCCGCGTATCCGAGGCGCTGTGCATACTGCCGTTTTTCATGCCCTGCACCGCGTGGGGGCTGTTCGGCGGCTGCATCATCGCAAACCTGCTCACAGGCAACATATTCGACATAGTTTTCGGCTCGCTCGCAACGCTGGCCGCCGCGCTGATAACCGCCGAGATAGGCCGCCGCGGTCATGATCTGGGCAGGAAAATTCTGGCCTGCCTGATGCCGGTGCTGTTCAACGCCGTCGTCGTCGGCGCGGTGATAACGAGCGCTTATAACGGCCTCAACATATTCTCCCACCCTGCCGCCTTCGGGCTCAATGCCGCGCAGGTCGGGCTCGGCGAGGCCGCGGTGCTGTTCGTCATCGGCCTGCCGATGATGTACTACCTCCCCGGGCTGAAATTCTTCAGGGAATTTACAATAAAACTAAATGACTAAACCATAGGCAAGAAACGAAAGGAGACGTATATGAAGGTCAGAAAAGCGATAATCCCCGCCGCCGGTCTTGGTACGCGCCTGCTCCCGAACACCAAGAGTATCCCGAAGGAAATGCTTCCGCTGGTTGATAAGCCGGTCATTCAGTACATCGTCGAGGAGGCGGTGGCCGCGGGCGTTGAGGAGATACTCATAATCACCAACCGCGGCAAGAACCCCATCGAGGACTATTTCGACTACGCGCCCGACCTTGAGGAGCGCCTGATCCATGACGGCAAGAGCGACGAGGCCGCGACCGTCCGCGCAGTCGCGGATATGGCGGACGTGTTCTTCCTGCGCCAGAAGGAGACGAAGGGTCTCGGCCACGCCGTATGGCGCGCGAAGAGCTTCGTCGGCAACGAGCCGTTCGCGGTGCTCCTCGGCGACGATATCATGCTCAGCGAGAAGCCCGTTCTCAAGCAGCTTGTCGAGGCCGCCGAGGCCAACAGCTGCAGCGCCGTTGCGGTGCGCGAGGTGCCGGACGAGCTTATCACGAAGTACTCCTCCGTCAAGCTCATCGAGCAGCTCTCCGAGCGCGTATACAAGATCGGCGACATGAACGAGAAGCCGACGCTTGAGGAGAAGTTCTCGAACTTCGCCATCCTCGGCCGCTACGTGCTTACCCCCGCGATATTCGACATTCTGGAGCACACCGCTCCCGGCCGCAACAACGAGATACAGCTCACCGACGGCATGAAGGAGCTGTGCCTCCACGAGCCGATGTGCGCCGTCGATTTTGAGGGCAGACGCTACGACACCGGCAACCTCAAGGGCTACCTCGAAGCGATAATCGACTTCGCGCTGAAAAACGACGAGGCCGGAGAATGGCTGCGTCAGTTCATCATCGATAAGGCCGAGCTGCTGAAGTAAACTTTTTTCTTGACAAATTTCGGCGGCAGCTATATACTCGCATTGTAATTTAACAAGGGGGGCTGGATATTTCCGGCTGAGATGGAGCCAATGGAGGCTCCGGACCCTGGAACCTGATCCGGATAATGCCGGCGTAGGAAACAGAGTATTGCAATTTTCCGCAGGTTCTTATTTTAAGGACCTGCGGTTTTTCATATTCTGCTTCCCCAAATTACAAAATCGCAATTTAGGAGGAAAGAAACATGAAAACCAAATCTCATCTCAAGCTCCGCGCGCTCTGCGAGGGTGCCATCATGGTCGCTCTGGCGCAAGTGCTGAGCTATCTCAAGCTCTTTGAGCTTCCGCAGGGCGGCTCCATCGACCTCGGTATGCTCCCGATATTCCTGTACTGCGCCCGCTGGGGCTTCGGTCCCGCTATGCTGGCAAGCTTTGTATATAGCCTTCTCCAGCTCATGCAGGGCGGCGGCTTTGTGATAGGCTGGCAGTCTATACTCGGCGACTACATCGTTGCCTACTCCGTGCTCGGTCTTGCGGGTCTTTTCCACAAAAAGCGCTACGGCTTCTACTACGGCATACTCGTCGGCGGCGCGGCACGCTTCCTTTGCCACTATCTCACCGGCGCAACGATTTGGGCTGTGTATATGCCTGAGAGCTTCTTCGGCATGACCATGACCACTCCTTGGCTCTACTCCGCTCTCTATAACGGCGGCTATATGCTCGTTGATATGCTGGTCTGCGCACTCATCGGCTTTGCTCTCTGGAAGCCCCTCGGCAAGTACATCCGCGGCGAAGATCTGCAGAAATAAGCCCCCTGTCTGTGAGTTTAATGTGAGGAAAAATCCGGCGGTGTGAAACCGCCGGATTTTTTTATTTGCCCGTTTCCAGCGTTGGTAATAATGACGGATAAAATGGTCAATAATTTTGATATATCGTCCAAAATTTGTGTAGTTTTAAGGCAGTTAGATATTGTTAATCTGTTGACATTTTGGCCTTATCCTGTTAAAATGTTGAATTACACGGAGGGAAAACGCCCTCCGGAAACACAAAATGCCCGCTCAAGTATAGCGGGAAGATCGAGGAGAACAATATGAAAAAATTTGTTACTGCAATCATCCTTGTATGCATGATGCTCAGCATGGCTGCCTGCGGCGGCTCTTCCGAAGCTGAATACAAGCTCGGCATGGGCGTCGTTGTCAGCACTGATTCCTCTTCCGATAACAACGCTCAGGTCGACGCAACCGTCGCTACCGTTGTTACCGACGCGAACGGCAAGATAGTTCTCTGCCGCCTCGACTGCGCGCAGAACAAGATGGACGTCACCGGCGGTGCCGTTGACACCGCGAAGACCTTCCTCACCAAGCGTGAGCTGGGCGACGACTACAACATGGTCAAGTACTCCAACGCCACTCTTGAGTGGTACCAGCAGGCCGAGAACTTCGAAGCCTACTGCGTCGGCAAGACCGCCGATGAGATAGCCAGCATCGAGACCAAGGTCAACGAGGAAGGCTACAACGTCGCAGTTGACGAGACTCTGTATGCGAGCTGCTCCATCAGCATCGAAGACTTCATCGGCGCTGTCGTAAAGGCCTGCAGCGACGAGAAGGGTCAGACCTTCAAGGCTTCCGGTGAGCTGAAGCTCGGCCTTGCCGCCATCACCACCGCCGCTGAGTCCACCCCCGCGACCGACACCGATCCCGCAGCCGTCAAGATGTACACCGATTTCGGCGCCACCGTCGTCGGCGCGGACGGCAAGATCCTCGCCGCCATCACCGATTCCATCCAGCCCGTCGTCACTGCCGACAAGGAAGGCAAGATCGTTGACAGCACCTTCAAGGGTACCAAGCGCGAGCTCGGCTCCGACTACGGCATGGTCGCCTACGGCAATGCTATCGCCGAGTGGGATGCTCAGGCTCAGGCATTCGCGAACTACACCGTCGGCAAGACCGCCGATGAGGTCAGAGCAATAGAGACCACTCAGAACGACCACGGCTATTCCGTCACCGCAGACGAGACGCTGTACGCTTCCTGCACCATGCAGATCACCGGCATGATGGCAGTTCTGGCTCAGGCAGCCGATTACGCGCGCTGACAAAATCAACACCCCTAGGAGATGAAGGTATTGAAATCAATAAAGCGAGGCTTCGCGCTTATCTGCGTAATGGCGCTTGCGCTTAGCCTGTGCGCCTGCTCCGGCAAGGCCGCGAAGGTCGAGCCGCAGGGCAAGAGCTACTTCAGCTATTTTGATACCGTCTCCTTCGTATATAGCTATGCAGGAGATTCGGCAGAACAGTTTAACGACCGTTCTGCCGAAGTTTCTGGTATTTTAGGCGAATATCACCGGCTTTTCGACATATACCATGAGTATTCCGGCGTCAATAATCTCTGCACCGTCAACCGTCTCGCGGGCGGCGAAGCGGTCAAGGTAGACAAGAAGCTCATCGACTTCATGCTCTACGCCAAGGAGCTGTGCGAGGCGACAAACGGCGAGATGGACGTGACCATGGGCTCCGTGCTGTCTCTTTGGCACGACTGCCGCGAGGCGGCGAGCAATGACCCCGCGTCCGCCAAGGTTCCGACATTGGAGGAGCTTGAGGCCGCCGCGGAGCACACCGGCTTCGGTCTGCTTGAGATCGACGCGGAAAACTGCACTCTCCGGCTCACAGACCCCGAAGCTTCGCTCGACGTCGGCGCACTTGGCAAGGGCTACGCGACGGAGCGCGCGGCGGAATATCTCGAATCCGTCGGCGCGGAGAGCTACGTGCTCAACATCGGCGGAAACATCCGCATCATCGGCACAAAGCCCGACGGCAGCGGCTGGAACACCGGCATACGCGACCCGCAGGATCCCGACGGTAGCTTCGCCGTCAGCCTCGATCTTTCGGACACGGCCTGCGTCACCTCCGGCACCTATGAGCGCTACTACATGGTGGATGGAGAGAAGTACCACCACATAATAGATAAGGACACTTTGTACCCTGCAGATTACTTCGAGTCCCTGACCGTCGTCACGAAGGACAGCGGCCTTGCCGACGCGCTGAGCACGGCGCTGTTCTGCATGAGCTATGAGGACGGCCTCTCCCTCGCCGAAAAGCTCGGCGTGGACGTGCTGTGGATATTCCCCGACGGGGGCATCCGGTACACATCGGGGCTTGAAGCCCGTATTGTCAAATAAAAGGAGGTAGGTGTCAAATGAACCTCAAAAAGAACATTTCATCCCTGAAGCTGCCCCATTATAAGGCGACCGCCGGTATGGAATCCGTCCGCGTCGCGCCGCCGAAAGAGGTACTGCTGCCGATGAACATGCATTCCGGTCAGGCGGCGGAGCCTGTCGTCGCAGCCGGTGAGCATGTATATCTCGGCCAGCTGATCGCGCGCGAGGAGGGGCGGAACTCCGTTCCCGTGCACGCTACAGTTTCCGGCACCGTCAAGGCAATCGAGCAGTATGAGAGCGAGCCGGGGCGCAGCGTTGCCGCGATTCGCATAGAAAGCGACGGCAAGATGGAGAAGGATCCCGCCATGGCTCCTCCCAAGGCCGAGAATCTGGACGAATTTCTCACCGCCCTGCGCGGCAGCGGCATCGTAGGTCTCGGCGGCGCGGCCTTCCCGCTATGGGCGAAGCTGGACGCTGCCCGCCGCGGCCACATCAAGACCGTGCTTGTAAACGGCGCGGAGTGCGAGCCGTTCATCACCAGCGACCACCGCACCATGCTTGAGCATACAGACCTCATCGTCAAGGGCGTCGCGCTGCTCAAGCGCTATCTTGAGTCTGAGGAATTCATCATCGGCATTGAGAAGAACAAGCCCGACGCTATCGAGAAGCTGACCAAGGCGTTTGCCGACGACCCGGCCGTCACGGTCAAGCCCCTCAAGAGCGTGTACCCGCAGGGCGCGAAGCAGGTGCTGCTGTATAACGCCGCCGGTCTCGTCGTCGGCGAGGGACAGCGTCTCGCGTCGCTGGGCTACATTATTATAAATGTCACCACGCTTGCGAAGATGGCGTATTACATGGAAACCGGTATGCCGCTGGTCGACCGCTGCGTGACCGTTGACGGCTCCGCCGTCAAGGAGCCGAAGAACCTCGTCGTCCCCGTCGGTACGCCGATAAGCTATCTTATCGAGAACTGCGGCGGCCTCAAGGAGGAGCCGGGCAAGGTCCTGTACGGCGGCCCGATGATGGGCAAGCCCGCGTACTCGCTGGAGCAGCCCGTCCTCAAGGCCACGAACGCTATCATCATCCTGAACCGCAAGGACTCCCGTAGCCTTGAGCCGACGCCTTGCATCCACTGCGGCCGCTGCGTCGAGAACTGCCCGCTTGGCCTGAACCCGACCGCCTATGCCGCCGCGCTTGAGGTCGAGGACGAAAACGAGCGCTTTGAACTGCTCGACAAGGGCAAGGTTCAGATGTGCATGGAGTGCGGCTGCTGCTCCTACGTGTGTCCCGCGCATCGCCCTCTCGTGCAGAATAACCGCGACGCGAAGCGCTTTGTCCGCAAGGTCAAGGCCGACCGCGCCGAGAAGAAGTAAGGGGGAAGCACAATGGAAAATCTGATCCTCTCACCCGCACCCCATATCCATACCAAGGACTCCAGCCGCCGCATCATGCTCGACGTGATAATCGCGCTGCTGCCCGCAGCTGTCGCCTCCGTCGTCATCTTCGGCGTGAAGGCGCTTCCAGTGCTGGCCGCATGCGTTATCGGCGCGGTCGTCTCCGAGTTCCTGTTCAACCTCGTCACCGGCCGCAAACAGACCGTCGGCGACCTGAGCGCGGTAGTCACAGGTCTTCTGCTGGCGCTGAATCTCAGCATCAACGTTCCCGTGTGGCAGTGCGTCATCGGCGCGGCGTTCGCGGTCGTGATAGTCAAGTGCCTGTTCGGCGGACTGGGGCACAACTTCGCAAACCCCGCCATCACGGCGCGTGTATTCATGCTCATCGCGTTCTCCGCCGTCGCGGGCGGCGCACAGCCCGCGGGCGTGGAGCTTGTCTCCTCCGCGACTCCGCTTGAAGTCCTCGGAAACGGCGGCTCCGACCTGCCGACTCTCTGGGAGATGTTCATCGGCCTGCGCGGCGGCGCCATTGGCGAGACCTGCGTCGCGGCTCTGCTGCTTGGCTATGTCTACCTCGTGTGCCGCAAGGTCATCAAGTGGTACGTTCCGGCCGCTTTCGTCGGCAGCGTGTTCGTGCTGTACCTGATATTCACCGGCGATATCACCATGGCAGCGTATGAGATGATGGCCGGCGGCCTCTTCATCGGCGCGATATTCATGGCAACCGACTACGTCACCACGCCCATCACCTCCAAGGGTAAGGTCGTGTTCGCGCTCGGCTGCGGCGTCATCACCTTCATCATCCGCTTCTTCTGTTCCTATCCTGAGGGCGTGTCCTTCTCGATACTCATTATGAACATACTAACTCCGTTCATTGAAAAGCTGACCGCGAACAAACCGCTGGGAGGTTCTAAAAATGGAAAATAAAAAAGAATTCTCCAAATCGGTGCTGGCGCTTGTCGCCATAGTCCTCGTCGCAGTCCTGCTGCTGACCGGACTGAATTTCATCACCGCTCCGCTCATCGCCGAAAACGGCAGCGCGGCGGCCTTTGCCCCACTCTACGACGTCATGCCCGACGCTGCAGGCTTTGACCAGCTCTACGACGCGGCCGATCCCGACAGCTCCGCGCTGGCAAACGTCCCCGTGAGCGTGCAGAGCATCTACGGCGAGACCGGCGGCATGGGCTACGTCCTGCGCCTGTCCACCTCCGAGGGCTACACCAAGCAGCCCATTGAATTCACCCTTGCGATAGACGCCGAGGGCAAGATCTCCGGCGTTGAGCTGACCGCCTACCCCGAAACCAAAGACATGGGCAAGGAGACCTATCCTCAGACCTACCTCGGTCAGGACTCCACGCTGGCAAACGTGTCTCTCGTTGCGGGCGTGACCTACTCCTCCACTGCGTTTAAGAACGCTGTCGCGGACGGCTTCGCCGCGCTCATCGACAACGGACTTATCGGCGCGGGCGTCAAGGGCGACGAGCAGATCCTTGTAGAAATGCTCGCCGAGGTGTACCCCGGCATCGTCAGCCCGACCGGCACTCCGCAGTATGAGGAGCAGGAGATCGCCGACGGGCAGTACACCTACATCGTAAAGAGCCTCAAGGCGCTGAACGACTCCGGCTTCGCGCTCATCATGAAGAGCGGCGAGAGCACCTATATGGCCGTCTGCAACGCCTTCGGCAGCGTGAAGCTAGTGGACATTGACGGCAATGAGGTCAGCGACGACGCGATGGCCGCTGAGGCCAAGGCCTACGCCGAGGCGAACATCGTCTCCCACTCCGACGGCGACCTGAACAAGGTCAAGCTTCTTGTGCCCGACGCTTCTGACGTTACCCCGATAAGCCTTGAGGGTGTATATAACTCCGTCACCTGCGCCTATAAGGCCGAGGGCGTGGGCTATGTGTTCGTCTCCAGAAGCTACGGCTACTCCAACGAGCCCATGGTCATCTACTACGTCATCGACGATAACGGCGCGATAGTCACCATGACCGCCGACGAGCTGATACTTTTCAAAGAGTACTTCACCAGCTACCAGCTCGATGAGAGCAGCTACAAGGCGGGCTTCACCGGTCTGACCGGCGACAGCTTCACCGGCGACGAAGCACTCATCTCCGGCGCGACCGTCAGCTCCGACGCGATACGCGTCGCGACTGAGGACGCTTTCACGGCCTTCGCCGCAGTCAATGAGAATGGAGGGGAGATAGGATGAAAAACGATGTCCGTGCGGCAATAGCGGAAAATCCCGTGCTGGTTTTGTTCCTCGGCGCCTGCCCCGCGATGGCTGCGAGTACCAGCGTCACCTCCGCTCTCGGTATGGGCGCGGCGGTGCTGGTAGTGATGCTGCTGTCGAATATGCTCATATATGCCCTACGCAATGCGATTCCCAAGAGCGCCCGCCTGAGCGCAAATATCCTCATCATAACCGCAGTTGTTTCCGCAGTTCAGATGCTTATGAATGCGCTGCTGCCGAACGTTTATCAGATGCTCGGCGTGTACCTCGCGGTCGTGGCCGTCGACCTCATGGTCTACGGCAGCGCGGAGGATGCCGTGGAGCGCAGCTTCGGCAAGAGCATCGTCAACAGTCTGCTGACCGGCCTCGGCTTCGCAGCGGCGATGTTCGTGATGGCGGCGGTCAGAGAAATTCTCGGCAGTGGCAGCTTCGCGGGTCACGGGATAGCGTTCTTCAAGACCTATAACATCCCCGCGCTGCTCCAGCCCCACGGCGGCTTCGTCGTGTTCGCCATCCTGCTCGCCGCGATTCAGGCTTTAGGCGGCGGGAAAACTTCCGGCAAGGGCACTGCCTGCGCCGCGGCCGGTCTCTCCGGCGATACCGTGAAGGAGGGGGAATGAGCCATGAAAGCTCTGCTTCTGATAATGCTTGGCGGCGTTCTCGTCAACAACTACGCGCTTGAGAAGTTCCTCGGCGTCGGCCCCGTGCTCGGCGGCAGGAAATACGGTTCCGCCGCGATGGGCTTTTCCGTTGCCGCGGTCATGCTGCTCGCCGCCGCTGTCACTTGGCCGCTCTACCGGCTGCTTGTGCTGCTCGGCGCGGAATATCTTGAGACGCTGATATTCGTGCTGGTCGTGCTGCTGGTCGTATACGTTCTCGGCGCGATGTTTGCCAAGTCCGGCAAGCCCGTCGGCGCGTACTTCCCGCTCGTCGCGCTCAACAGCGCGGTGCTCGGGCTCGCGGTGAACAACATCACCGAGGGCTACACCTATGTCGAAGCGCTGTTCGCCGCGCTCGGCGCGGGTCTCGGCTTCGTGCTGGCGATGGTGCTGTTTGCCGGCGTGAAGTCGAAGATAAACGAGCGTTACGTTCCGAAAGCATTCCGCGGCCTGCCCGTGATGCTCCTTGCGGCCTCGATAATCTCCCTCGCGTTCTACGCGTTCAAGTAAGTGCATATTGCTGCAGCCCCGATGCTATCATCGGGGCTGTTTTCTTTGCAATGCCGCAGAGCCTGTGGTATAATATCCTGACTAACGCAAAGGAGACTTCCATGGAAACGATAAATCAGATACTCGCCCACGAGCTTGGCCGCGAGCAAAGTCATATAGATAACGTCATAAAGCTGCTCGACGAGGGCAACACCATCCCCTTCATCGCGCGCTACCGCAAGGAGCTGCACGGCGCGATGGACGACACGACCCTCCGAAAACTCGAGGATCGCCTGACGTATCTGCGCAATCTCGACCAGCGCCGTCAGGAGGTCAAAAAGGCTGTCGACGGACAGGGTAAGCTCACGCCGGAGCTCTCCGCTGCCATCGACGCGGCCGCGACGCTCGCGGAGGTGGAGGATCTTTACCGCCCCTATAAGCAGAAGCGCCGCACCCGCGCGACCGTCGCCCGCGAGAAGGGACTCGAGCCGCTGGCGCAGCTGCTCTATGCGCAGGAGCGCAGCTGCCCGCGTCCGGAGGACGCCGCAGCAGACTTCGTCGACCCCGAAAAGGGCGTAGAGACAGTTGCCGACGCCCTGCAGGGCGCAAATGACATCGTCGCCGAGCTCCTCTCGGACGACGCGGCCATCCGCAAGACGCTGCGCACTCTGCTCATGCGGCAGGGGCACCTGCGCAGTCTCGCGGTGAAGGAAGAGGACTCCGTCTACCGCCTGTACTACGACTTCGACCAGCCCGTCGCAAAGCTCGCCGACCACCAGATCCTCGCCATCAACCGCGGCGAAAAGGAGGGCTTCCTCTCCGTCACGGTACTGCTCGACCGCGACACGGCGCTTCCGGTGCTGCGCCGCGCCGCCGTGAAGCCCGGCTCCGCCGCAATGGAATTTATGAAGAGCACCTGCGAGGACGCCTACGACCGGCTGATCTACCCCTCGCTCGAGCGCGAAGCGCGCGCAGCACTCACCGAGCGCGCCTGCGATGGCGCGATAAAGAATTTCGGCCTGAACCTCAAGCCGTTGCTCATGCAGCCGCCCGTGAAGGGCAAGGTCACGATGGGGCTTGACCCCGGCTATGCCCACGGCTGCAAGGTCGCCGTCATCGACGGCACCGGCAAGGTGCTCGACACCGCGGTCGTGTACCCGACCTTCAGCGCCGGTAAAAAGGCCGAAGCCATACGCATACTCTCCGGCCTCATCCGCAAGCACGGCATTGAGCACATCGCCATCGGCAACGGCACAGCCTCCCGCGAGACGGAGCAGATGACCGCTGAGATGCTGCATCAGCTCGGCGGCGGGCAGTCCTACGCCATCGTCAACGAGGCGGGCGCGTCGGTCTACTCCGCGAGCCAGCTCGCCGCAGAGGAGTTCCCCGACTACGACGTGAACCTGCGCAGCGCTGTCTCCATCGCGCGGCGGCTGCAGGATCCGCTGGCGGAGCTGGTGAAGATCGACCCCAAGGCCATCGGCGTGGGGCAGTATCAGCACGACTGCCCGCAGAAGCAGCTCGACGAGACGCTCTCCGGCGTGGTCGAGGACTGCGTCAACGCGGTGGGTGTGGACGTGAACACGGCTTCCCCCTCGCTTCTGCAGCGCGTCTCCGGCCTGACCAAGACCACGGCAAAGAACATCGTCACCTACCGCGAGGAAAACGGCGCGTTCACCTCGCGCAGTCAGATAAAGAAGGTACCGAAGCTCGGCCCCAAGGCGTTCGAGCAGTGCGCGGGCTTCCTGCGCGTGCCGGAGAGCAAGCAGGTGCTTGACAACACCGCCGTCCATCCGGAAAGCTACGACGCGGCGCTGCGCCTGCTGGAGCTGTGCGGATACACGCTCAAGGACGTCGCTGCGGGGAACCTCAAAGAGCTGCCAGCGCGGCTCAAGGCGGCAGGCGACGAGAAGGCCGCGGGGTTCTGCGGAGTCGGCGCGCTGACGCTGCACGACATCGCTTCCGAGCTTATGAAGCCCGGCCGTGACCCGCGCGACGAGCTGCCGCCCGTGCTGCTGCGGTCGGATGTGCTGGAGATAAAGGATCTCAAGCCCGGCATGGTGCTGACCGGAACTGTCAGAAATGTTATAGATTTCGGCTTTTTCGTCGATATCGGCGTTCATCAGGACGGTCTGGTTCACATTTCGCAGATATGCGACAGATTTATAAAGCACCCCAGCGAGGTCGTCGCCGTCGGCGACATCGTGAAAGTTGCGGTGCTTGATGTGGATGAGAAGAAGCACAGAATTTCGCTGACCATGAAAATAAAGGACGAGGTGTAAGATGGCGACGTTTGACGATTTTGAAAAGCTCGACATCCGCGTCGGGACGATAATCTCGGCAAAGAATTTTGAGAAGGCGCGCAAGCCCGCGTATCAGCTCGAGATAGATTTCGGCGATGGGATCGGCGTGAAACGCTCTTCCGCGCAGATAACGGGGCATTACGCCGCGGATGAACTGCCCGGAAAGCAGGTGCTTGCGGTCGTGAACTTCCCGCCGCGGCAGATAGCGAATTTCTTCTCCGAGGTTCTTGTCCTCGGCACATATTCCGAGGGCGGCGTGGTGCTGATAAAGCCGGACAAGCCGGTCAAAAATGGCGACAAGCTGGGCTGAAAATAGAAGAAAGCAGCAAAAAATCAGACAGGCAAAAGCCTGTCTGATTTTTTATGCGGTTTGGATCAAGTGAAATTACTTGATGTTGCCCTGATAGTCAACAGTGATGGTCTGGACGGTGGGCTCGGTCTCGGTGTCGTTGGAGACGGTGATGGTGCCGTCGAACATTGCAGCGACGAGAGCGGCGTAGTCATCCTTGGTAAAGGTGTCGGACCACTGAGTGGACTCGTAGGGGATCTGGACGTAGTTGGCTTCGACATCGGTGCCGGAGACGAGGCCGAGGGTGTTGATCTGGCCAGCGTACTGTGCCCAGTTGTCATTGAGGATCAGCTCGCCGAGGATAGCCTTGACGGTGGGAGCAAGCCCCTTCATTGCGGAGGTAACGGTCATGCCTTCGCCGTAAGCGTCGATTATAGCAGCCTGGTCAACGTCAACGCCGATGACCTTGCCGCCGACCTTTGCAGCAGCCTCAGCAGCGGAGATGTAGATGCCGCCGCCGCAGGCAAAGACGACCTCAGTGCCGTTTGCATACCAGGTGTCCATGTAAGCGGTGATGTCTGCATCGCCGGAGAACTGGTTGCCGTAAACATAGTTGAGGGTGACGTCTGCACCGAGTTCGGTTGCAGCAGCGTCAGCGCCCTGAACAAAGCCGTAGCCGTAACGGACAACTGCGGGAACTGCCATGCCGCCGAGGAAGCCGAGCTTGGTGTAGCCGAGCTTAACGGCTGCATAACCGGCCATGTAGCCGCACAGCTCTTCCTGGTAGACAGCGCAGGTGACGTTCTCGGGAATCTGGTAGTCGCCGAGGTCACCCTGGGAAACGTCCAGAGCGATGAACTTGACATCGGGATAGAGGTCAGCGACCTGAGTGATGGTCTCGCCAAAGGCGTAGCCGGGCATTACAACGACGTTGTAGCCGTCTGCAACTGCTGCATCGACCATTGCAACACGCTCTGCGGTGGAGTCGCCGGCGGGCTTGTAGTACTTAAACTCAACGCCGTTGGCTTCGCAGAACTCCTTGCAGCCTTCGTAGGTGGTCTGGTTGAAGGACTGATCGGTGATGTCGCCGTAGTCGGTGATCATTGCGACCTTATAAGCGGGAGCCTCGGGAGCGGCAGGAGTGCTGGACTCTGCGGCTTCGGGAGCCTTGCTCTCTTCTGCGGGCTTATTGCCGTCCGCCGGGGTGTTGCCGCAGGCGCACAGAGCAAAGACCATGCACAGAGCAAGAACGAGTGCGAGAATCTTCTTCATGTTTTTTCCTCCATAAAAATTTTTGGATAACATCCGTACGATTTCGTACAGCATACATTATAGCACGTACTCCGTTATCAAATCAAGGCCATAATTGACGAAAACTGTTAATTTCTATGACTATTCCGTAAAAATTACGCTTTTATTTCGACGCCATCTTCGCCGCGGTGTCCAGCGCGATCTCGATCATCTGCGTCAGCGACTCCTGCCTGTCCTCCGGGCTGAGCGCTTCGGGGCGGTAGAGGTGGTCGGAAACGGTGCAGATGCAGAGCGCGCGCTTTCCGGCGTAGGCGGCGTTCATGTAAAGTCCCGCGGCCTCCATCTCGACGCCGAGCACACCCATGCGTTTCCACGCATCATTGCGGTTCCAGCCGTCGGCAGAGTAGAAATTATCCGAGGAGAGCAGATTGCCGACCTTCATATCCACGCCGTGGTCACGCGCGGCTTCGACCGCGGTGGAGAGCAGGGTGTAGTCCGCGATGGGGGCGAAGGTGCCGCCAAGGTTGAACTGCTGGCCGTAATTGGAGTTGGTGCAGGCACCTTGACCGGCGATAATGTCCATCAGCTTCAGATCGTCGCTCAGCGCGCCGGCGGAGCCGATGCGGATGATATTGTCCACATCGTAGAAATTGAACAGCTCCCAGCTGTAAATGCTGATGGCGGGAATACCCATGCCGGAGGCCATCACCGTCACGGGGACGCCCTTCCATGTGCCGGTGTGTCCCTGAACGCCGCGGACGTTATTGACAAGGCGGGCATCGGTCAGGAAGTTCTCCGCAATGAACTTTGCGCGCAGCGGATCGCCGGGCATGAGAACGGTTTTTGCAATGTCTTCTTTCTTCGCGTTGTTATGTGCGGTAGGTATGGGCATAAGAATCCTCCTTGTTATGATTATTCTTTTTTCAATTATACCGCGAAAACCGTAAAAGTCAAATTGAAACCTGAGCCTGCATGTGTTAAAATGAGTCGAAAGAAAAAACCGAAAGGATAAAATCATGGATATAATGGTAATCGGCATCGCCGGCGGCACCGGCAGCGGCAAGACCACCATCACAAAAAAGCTCGTCCAGCGCTTCGGCGGGGACGTTTCCGTGATCTATCACGACAACTATTACAAGGCGCACCACAACATGCCCTATGAGGAGCGCGCCAAGCTGAACTATGACCACCCGGATTCCTTCGACACGGACATGCTCATTGAGGATCTCAAGCAGCTCCGCGCCGGGCACAGTATCAAGTGTCCGGTCTACGACTACTCAATCCATGACCGCACCGACCGTACCATTACGGTGAAGCCGGCGAGAGTCATCATAGTAGAAGGTATTCTCATTTTCCAGAGCAAAGAGCTATGTGACCTTATGGATATCAAAATATACGTCGACACCGACGCGGACGTGCGCATCCTGCGCCGCATCGTGCGCGACGTGCGTGACCGCGGCCGCAGCCTTGACAGCGTGGTGAACCAGTATCTCACAACGGTGAAGCCGATGCACGAGCAGTTCGTTGAGCCGAGCAAGCGCAATGCGGATATCATCATCCCGGAGGGCGGCTATAATCAGGTAGCGCTCGAAATGGTGGTGGAGCGCGTACGTGCGCATCTCGGCGCAAAGTAAGGAGCGAAAATGGCAAAACTATATTTCAAATACGGCGCGATGGGCTCGTCGAAGTCCGCGCAGGCGCTGATAACGCAGTTTAATTACGAGGAGCTGGGCATGACCGTCTGGCTCATCAAGCCCAGCATCGACACGCGCGACGGCGCGGATATTATCCGCAGCCGCATAGGCCTTCAGCGCAGCGCGCAGGTAATCACACCGGAGCAGAACGTTGCGGATGAGTATCACGCCGCCGGGAAATACGACGTCATTATCGCGGATGAGGCACAGTTCTTCACTCCGGAGCAGATAGACCAGCTCCGCGGTATCGTCGATAACGAGGACGTCCCCGTTCTGTGCTTCGGCCTGCGGACTGACTTTCTGACTCACTGCTTCCCCGGCTCGCAGCGGCTTCTGGAGCTGGCGGACTCGATAACCGAGATAAAGACCGTCTGTGCCTGCGGCCGCAAGGCGACTGTGAACGCCCGCATCGGCGAGGACGGGCACATCATAACGCAGGGCGATCAGGTGTTCCTCGGCGGCAACGACAGCTATGTTGCCATGTGCCATAAGTGCTGGGCGGACAAGATAAGAGCCCAACAGAAATAACGGCTGCGCAATTCCGCTCGGACATAAAAAATCCGGGCGGGATTTTTTATGCATTATCCGACGGTTTTTGCATAATTCTATTTGTAATTTGCAGGGCGCTGTATTATAATGAAGTATCAATCGTTTTTCGACTTTGGTACACACATTTAGGGAGGTAGGGACTGTTGGAGACTCCATACGCAATAGAGATGCTTCACATCACCAAGCGATTCCCCGGCATCGTCGCCAACGACGATATCACGCTTCAGCTCAGGAAGGGCGAGATCCACGCTCTGCTCGGCGAAAACGGTGCGGGCAAATCGACTCTGATGAGCGTGCTTTTCGGCCTGTATCAGGCTGAGGAGGGCATCATCAAAAAAGATGGCGTCGAGGTTCAGATCAAGGACCCGAACGACGCCAACGCCCTCGGCATCGGCATGGTGCATCAGCACTTCAAGCTGGTCGAGTGCTTCTCCGTGCTCGACAACATCATTCTCGGCGTTGAGCCGAACAAGCACGGCTTCCTGCAGAAGCAGGAGGCGCGGGAAAAGGTTATGGCGCTGTCCGAAAAATATGGCCTCGCCATCGATCCGGACGCACTTATCGAGGACATCACCGTCGGTATGCAGCAGCGCACCGAGATACTTAAGATGCTCTACCGTGACAACGAGATACTCATCTTCGACGAGCCGACCGCCGTGCTCACCCCGCAGGAGATCGACGAACTGATGCAGATAATGAAGAACCTCTCCGCCGAAGGCAAGAGCATACTCTTCATTTCCCACAAGCTCAACGAGATCATGTCCGTCGCGGACAGAGTCACCGTTCTGCGCAAGGGCAAATGCATCGGCACCGTCAACGTCAAGGACACGACCAAAGAAGAACTCAGCCGCATGATGGTCGGCCGCGACGTCGAATTCGTCGTGCATAAGGATGATGCAAAGCCCGGCGACGTTGTGCTCAGCGTCAAGGATATGACCATCGCCTCCAAGGTGCACCACAATAACGCCGTCAAGGGCGTGTCGTTCGATGTGCGCGCAGGCGAGATAGTCTGCATCGCCGGTATCGACGGCAATGGCCAGACAGAGCTTGTCTACGGCATCACCGGGCTTGAACCGGTGAAGTCCGGGCACGTGGAGCTTTGCGGCCATGATATCACGCATCTTCCCATCCGCAAGCGTTCAATCCTTGGCATGAGCCACATTCCGGAGGACAGGCACAAGCACGGCCTTGTGCTCGACTACCCGCTTGAATACAACATGATCCTTCAGCGCTACTTTGAGCCGGAGTTCACCGGCAAGGGCGGCTTCCTGAAGCGCCCCGCCATCCGCGCTTATGCCGACAGGCTCATCGAGCAGTACGACGTGCGTTCCGGTCAGGGCGCGGTCACGATTGCGAGAAGCATGTCCGGCGGCAACCAGCAGAAAGCCATCGTCGCCAGAGAGCTCGACAAGAAGCCGAAGCTCCTCGTCGCCGTTCAGCCGACGCGCGGGCTGGACGTCGGCGCGATAGAGTATATTCACCGGCAGCTGGTCGCCACGCGCGACGCGGGCGGCGCAGTGTTGCTCGTCTCGCTGGAGCTGGACGAAGTCATGAACGTTTCCGACCGTATTCTGGTCATGTACGAGGGCGAGATCGTCGGCGAGCTTGACCCGAAGAAGACCACGGTGGAAGAGCTTGGCCTGTACATGGCAGGCGCGAAGAGGGAGGGCAAAAAAGCATGAAGCGTATTATGAAAAACAGCGCGGTGCAGTCTCTGCTCGCATCCCTCGCATGTATCATCGTCGGCCTACTGATCGGCTACATAGTCCTGCTGTTCATCAATCCCGCCGGCGCGTGGGACGCGATACTCACCGTTATCAAGAACTTTTTCTATTACCCCAGCAAGCCCGCCGCGCTCAAGTATTTCGGCAGCACGCTGGTGAAAACCGTGCCGCTGATGCTGTGCGGTCTGTCCGTTCTGTTCGCGTATAAGGTCGGCCTGTTCAATATCGGTGCCGCCGGCCAGTACGTCGCCGGCGCGGGCGCGGCACTGTATCTGGCGCTGGCGCTGAATCAGCCTTGGTACGTCTGCATCATCGGCGCGATGCTCGCCGGGGCGATGCTCGGCGCTATCTCCGGCGCGCTGAAATCGTACTGCAACGTCAACGAGGTCATATCCTGCATCATGCTCAACTGGATAAGCCTTTATGTTGTAAATATGATACTCACGACTGTCAAGGAGACCACCAGTCCCTATACTGTCACCATTTCCAGCACCAATCCCGCCGCGCTGATTCCCAGTCTGGGGCTTGGAAAGCTTTTCAGCAACAACCAGTATGTCACGATTGCGCTGCCGATAGCGCTCCTTGTGTCCATACTTATCTGGGTTGTGCTTGAAAAGACCAAGTTTGGCTATGAGCTGCGCGCGACCGGCAACAACAAAAACGCCGCAAAATACTGCGGCATGAACGAGAAGAGAAACATCATCCTCACGATGGTCATCGCGGGCGCGCTCGCGGGACTTGGCGCGGCGCTGCTGTTCCTCACCGGATTTGAACAGTGGCAGTGCAGCCAGTCCTCCGTGCCGGGCATGGGCTTTAACGGCATTGCCGCCGCCTTCCTCGGAGGTCTGAACCCCATCGGCAACATCTTCTCCTCCTACTTCATACAGCACATCACAAACGGCGGCGCATATGTTGACAAAACCATGTACTGCGCCCAGATCTCCGACCTGATTTCCTCAATCATAATCTATCTGTGCGGCTTCGTCGCCTTCTTCAAGTATTTCATCAACAACTGCATTGACCGCAGTGAGGAGCGCAAGGCGCATAAAAAGGCCGCGGAGGACGCCGCCGAAAAAGCCGGCGCTATCAAGGAAGGAGGTAACAAGTAATGGTACTTCTGCTTCAATACACGCTTATTTTTGCTTCCGTTCTTGTCCTCGTCGCGCTGGGCGGCTGTTTCTCGGAGCACTCCGGCGTTATCAACATTGGCCTTGAAGGCATCATGGTCATGGGCGCGCTCGGCGGTGCGCTGGCGATGAAGTTCCTGCCCGAAACCGTGCCCTCCGTAGTGATGATAATCGTCACCGTCGTCATGGCGATCGTCTTCGGCATGATATATTCGACGCTGCTCGGCCTCGCCTGCATCAATTTCAAGGCAGATCAGACCATTGTCGGTACCGCCATGAATATGCTCGGCACCGCCGCTGCGACGGTCATCGTCAAGGCGATGAACACCGCCGAAAGCCCCGACAACGTCTCCTCGACCATACAGTATATCAACGCGAAAAAGGCGTTTCTTGTGAACATTGGCAGCTTTGAGTTCAACTGGTTCATGCTGCTGGCCGTCATCGCGCTGGTGTGCAGCTTCATCACGCTGTACCGGACGCGCTTCGGTCTGCGCCTGATGGCCTGCGGCGAGCATCCGCAGGCGGCGGACAGCGTCGGCATAAACGTCTATAAGATGCGCTGGGCGGGCGTGCTGATCTCCGGTCTGCTGGGCGGCCTCGGCGGCATAGTGTATATCACCGCAGGCGTCAGCGAGTGGAAATTTGAAAACGGTGTGGCCGGCTTCGGCTTCCTGTCGTTGGCTGTCATGATATTCGGCCAGTGGAAGCCCATCCGTATCGCGCTCGCGGCGCTGCTGTTCGGTATGTTCCGCGCGCTGTCGAACGTCTATACCGGCTTCGATTTTCTGACCGCGCTCAATATGCCCAGCACGGTATACAACATGCTCCCGTATATCATTTCGCTCATCGTGCTGGCCTTCACCTCCAAGAAGTCCCGCGCGCCGAAGGCGGAGGGCATCCCCTACGACAAGGGTTCGCGCTGACCCGCGTATATGTGAAATTGAACACCCACGCTGCAAATGATCCGGAAGGCGATTTGTCTGGAAGAACGATTCTTACCAGCCTTTGCGATCTGGCAAAGAGAATTGACGATTATAATGAAAAAGGCTTTGATGAATTAATTCTCGACTGGTGTAAAGAGTACATGCACCCCTACGGGATAGACGCTCCATACAGCGGTATAACAGACAAGAGCTTTGACGTTACCGGCTTTGATGCGGAGCTGGTTGAGCGTGACGGGATATTCTCCCTGCATGATTTCATGAGAGAACTGGGAGATCTCTATAACGCCGTTCGGTTTTATACTGCTCTGAACGCTGTGGCTGTCGGAGATGACGATGCCGCTTTTGAGATGCAGCATGAGGGACGGCATTTTGAGACGCTTCCTTTTCTTGATAAATATCTGCATCGTGAGCCAGCGTATCCAGAGATCGACTACAGTGCCGCTAAAGGAGATTTGCTGAGGGAGATGCAGATTACGAAGGCATACTTAGAAACGCATCCAGAAGCGAAAAGCTTCGGTCATTTCAGAGAGCCATATGACGACTTTGATGAATTACGGAAAACACTGATAGAATGCATTCCGGACTTCCGCCTTCGATTGAAGCTTGATCCAAAATCTGAAAAGATCGTGTTTGCCGCAGATGTTGATTCCGTTTCTGACATTGCCTGGTATACGTTCGCTCGACTGTTGACAGAGGATCCTTCTCTTGAGTTTCTCGGATCAGATAATAGATGCCGTGACGTAATACTGATCTGCTGCCATCATTGTGGTCGCTTCTTCGTTCGCAATTCCAGACAGCAGCAGTACTGCGATCGGCCGGAATGCCAAAAGGCGCGGAACGCAAAAAATCAGAGGGATTTCAGAAAGCGGAAGGCGATAGAAAAAGCACAAGCCGAAAAGAAAGAGAATAGTGCATCTGGCAAGTAAGAGTATATTGAGAAGCGGTCAGGGAGCAGAATACCACTCTGCTCCCTGACCGCTTGGGTTTTCATGTGCCTATTCAACAGGGCGGGTGTTATTTGTTCGCCGTGCGGATTGACGGCAGAAAGAAGAAGTTTTATAATACGGTTAGGCATAGCTAACCGGCGCGCCGCGCAGCATAAGCTGAGGGATCCAGAATGAATATAGAATCGAAGCGGGAGCGCGAGAAGATAGTTGCCTCTGAAATGATCGGCCTCTATTGTCGTCGAAATCACCATACAAAACAGGGAAAGCTGTGTGCGAAATGCGAGGAATATGTGCCAGGGCGAGACCCGGCACACGGTCAACGGCAACGCCATCACGCTCCATCAGGGCGAGCTCTTGATGCTGGGGCAGAACGCGCACCAGTCCATCGAAGCCGCAGGTGAAAAAGATATCGCGGTAAACTTCATCGTGCGGTCTGCCTTCTTCTCCGGTACGCTGTCCTTCCTCGGAGAAGAGGAGACACCGCTGCGCCGCTTTGTGGTCAGTTGCCTGACCGGGGAGAATGAGGCGGGCTATCTCCTGTTCCGCGTGGCGGAGCTCCTTCCGGTACAAAATCTGATCGAAAACCTGCTCTTTACGCTTCTGGAAGACATGCCCAACAAGCGCGGCATCCTCCAGATGACCATGGGCCTTCTCTTTGCCCAGCTGATGAACCACACCGAGGCGCTGCAATTTGAGACCCAGGAGCAAAACGCGGTCATTTCCGTTCTTCGCTATCTGGAAGAGAATTATCGAGGCGGGAGTCTCACGGAGATTGCCGGAAGGCTCCATTACGAGCTGCCGTCCCTCTCGCGTTTGATCCGGCAGAAGACCGGCAAGAATTACACGGAGCTGCTGCAGGAGAAGCGCCTGAGCCAGGCGGCGTGGCTGCTGCGCAATACGGACAAGCATGTGGATGAGATCGCAAACACCGTCGGCTACGAAAACCTCAGCTATTTCCACCGCTTGTTTTCCGCACGCTACGGCCTCTCCCCAAAGAAATATCGAGCTTGCAAATAAAGACACTTTTTGGAAAAGTCAAGACCTGTTAAAACACCCTCCTTTTCTGTATATTGTTATACAGGACGGGAGGGTGATTTTTTGAAACGCTATCTTGCCATCGACATCGGCTTCACCTCCGGCCGACACATCGTGGGCTGGACGGAAAATGGCGAACTGAAAACCGAAGAGGTTTACCGTTTCCCCAACGGCGTGACGGAGCGGGACGGCCATCTGACCTGGGACATCGACGCCTTGACGGCCCACGTGAAGGCGGGCATATCACCGACGAGGACGCCATCCGCGCCAAAGCGCAGGATATCCTGAACACCTTCGATATCGAGGGCGGCGGCACGGTCGAAAAGGTCTGGGATATGGCCAAGTACGTGGTCGCCTTCGAGCAGTGGGTCAAAGACGAGCAGCTGGGCTTTGTGGCCAGCCATTATGACGGCTTTGCTCAGGGCGTGGCCGGCAAGTTGGACAGCATGCTGATCCCCGCTTTCTCCATGCTCATCAAGCAGGGCACCGCCTGCGCCGTAGAGGGCGATATCAAGGTTGCTATGGCGATGAGCATTCTCAAGACCATCTCCGGCATGGGCCAGTTGAGCGAGATGTACTCCATCGACTTTGACGAGGATATCTGCATCATCGGCCACTCCGGCTCCGGCGATGCGGACATCTCCAAGGCTAAGAAGCCCACCATGAAGATCGTCCCCGTCTTCCACGGCAAGACCGGCGGCGGGTACCTGACCCAGTTCTATCCCGCTGAGAGCCCGGTGACCTACCTCGGCATTACCCAGGATCGGGACGGCCACTTCAAGTTCGTGGTGGCTGAGGGCGTGAACGAGCCCGGCCCCATCTTCACCTTTGGCGAAACCAACATGCGCACCCGCTTCACCTGCGGCGCCCGGGACTTCTGCAACCGCTGGAGCGAGGCCGGCCCCACCCACCACATGGCCGCCGCTTCCGGCCGCCACATCGACACGATCCTGAAGGTCGCCAAGATCTTCAACGTCCCCGTGGATATCATCACGAGGTAAGGAATATCCCCCAGTCAGCCTGACAGCTGTCCAGCTCCCTCGTCAGAGGGAGCCGAGGGGATGGTGCATCAATTCCAGTTCAGCGATAACAAAATCGCATGGTGATCTCACCATGCGATTTTATTACACAATATATTATGCCGCGGGCTTGGCGACCATGTAGAACATGCCGAGGTTATCGCGCATATCGAAGTAGCTGTCGTCGCAGCGCCAATCGTAGCAGACGGAGGACGGGTCGCCGTTATCGACCATTATCCAGGTGTTGGGGCAGGCCTCCTGGATCTCGGCGATCTGCTCGTCAGTCAGACCGCAGCGCTTGACCCACAGCCTGTCAAGGAAGCTCAGTTCCTTGAGCTGCGTGTAGTCCGCGACCGGACAGTAGCATATGTTGAGATGCCTCAGGGACTTGCAGTTTGCCAGCACGGAGAAATCGGAGCAGGGCGTGAGGAACATTTCAATGAAATATATCTCCTCAAGGTCGGCCAGCGCGCTGATATCTGTCACTTTCGTGTCGCCGCAGATGAGATACTTGAGGTGCTTCATATTCTTCACGAAGTTCAGATTCGTGTAGTCCATGTGGCCGAGATCCAACGTGACCATGTCCTTGCAGTATTTTATCGGGTCGATCAGATCGTCGCCCAGCGGGCCGTAGCTGCTGCTGTACTTGGAGACGCAGAAATTGTCGGCGTCGGTCTTGCAGGGGAAGCCCTTTATGTACACCGTCCACACGACGCGCAGGTTCTCAAACTTGTCGTCGAGCGCGCCCAGCACCTCGTCGGAGAGCCCGCAGTTATCCATGTACAGCTTCCGGAGGTACGGCATGACGGATGCGGCTCGTTCGGCGTCGCCGGTGTCGCCGAGGTACTGGCCGTTATAGTTCAGTTCCTCCGCGAAAGAATCAACCTGCGTGCCGTAAACGCGCAGCTTGCAGTGCACGGCGGCTCCGCCGAATGCATCACGGACGGCCTCGATGTCGTCAAACGACAGTTCGCGGCTGCCCAGCTCCACGGTCTCTGTGCCGGTGAAGCGCGGCGCGGCGGCAACAAGCGTCTGGACGTCGATATCCGTGCCGCTCAGGTCAAGCTCCGCGGCGGAGGTGTCAAAGCTCTTGCCCGCAAGCTCCACCTCGCGGAGGAAGCTTATGTCGGGGAACGCGCCTATCAGCGCGTCTTCCTCGTCGTCGCCGAGTCCGGCGGCGCGGAGATCGACGCTTTCAAGCTGCGGGAAATATTGCAGGCGCGCTTCCAGCTCGCTGAGCGCTGCCGGAGAATCGAGCACGAGCTGCGCTGTGTCGCCCGCGTAGGCCGAGCCGCCCAGCTTCACCTGATATTTGACGGTGCAGTTCGGGTAGGCGTCGATGGTTTTCATTATAACGTCATAGCAGTCGGCGTCCGACGCGTCGATGGTCTTGAGCTGCGGCAGATAGCGGAAGCTGTCTATCTCGGCCTCGCTGTAATTGTCAACGCTGACGGAGGTGGAGCTGCTGTCAAAGCTGCGGCTGCCTATCGGCACGTTCCAGAGGATCACGCTGTCAGGGAAGCGGGCGCGCAGCTCATCGTATTCCGCAATGCTGACCTCGCCGCCGCGCAGGTCAATCGTGTCGCCCTGCCGGTAGAGCTTGCCGCCGACGAGCACGCAGTTGGATTCGATCCAGAGCAGCGCTATCACCGCCGCCAGCACAAAAATCGCCAGTATAAGACCCACGATGAGGGGCGCCTTGCTCTTTTTCCGAGGGCGCCTTACATGGGATTCTCTCTCCTTTACTCTTGCCGCATGGCTGTTCTGCCTGCGCGGCTGGCTTTCATGGGATGCCATATGTGTCTCCTCCTGCCCGCGAACGGGTATAATTATCATATTATCAGTATAGCACAATGCATCCGAAATTTCAAGGAAGCACAGCAAGTTGCACAATTTTGGACGGTGAATATTGGCTTGCAATACCAGATAATAATCTGTATAATATATACGGCCTGATAGTATCATCGCTGCAGGTCTAATCTGACTGCGTGCGCGGCTCTCCATGACTCAGCCCCGTACAGCATTAACAAGGAGGAATATCAATTTCCCTGAGACTCAGGGTGCGGCAGTGTGGAGACCTGTCGTAATGCGGGAGGCGATGCCCCCGCGAGGCGGTCAGGGCGGAGGCCCGGCAGCCGGAGTCGGCAGTATGGCAACTGTAGTTCTTAAAAACGTGAAAAAGATTTACCCGTTCATCAGCGGCGAGGGTAAGAAGAAAAAGAAAAAGAAGGACGAGCCCGAGGAGAAGAAGGTCAACCTTCAGATAACCGAGCAGGGCGTTGTCGCGGTGCAGGAGTTCAACCTTGAGATAGCCGATAAGGAATTCATCGTTCTGGTCGGCCCCTCCGGCTGCGGTAAGTCCACCACGCTGCGCATGGTCGCAGGTCTGGAGGAGATCACTGAGGGCGAGCTGTATATCGACGGCAAGCTCATGAACGACGTCGCCCCCAAGGATCGCGATATCGCAATGGTTTTCCAGAATTACGCCCTTTACCCGCACATGACCGTGTATGAAAATATGGCCTTCTCTCTGAAGCTGCGCAAGGAGAAGAAGGACGTTATAGATAAGAAGGTCCGTGAGGCCGCGGAGATCCTGGACATTACCCAGTATCTCGACCGTAAGCCCAAGGCTCTGTCCGGCGGCCAGCGTCAGCGCGTCGCCATCGGCCGCGCCATCGTGCGCGATCCGGCGGTCTTCCTCATGGACGAGCCGCTCTCCAACCTCGACGCAAAGCTGCGTAACCAGATGCGCGCCGAGATCATCAAGCTGCGCGAACGTATCGACACCACCTTCATTTACGTCACCCATGACCAGACCGAGGCCATGACGCTGGGCGACCGTATCGTCATCATGCGTGACGGCTACATCCAGCAGATCGGCACCCCGCAGGAGGTCTTCAACAACCCGCGCAACCTCTTCGTCGCAGGCTTCATAGGCACCCCTCAGATGAACTTCTTCGATGCAAAGCTCGTCCGCGAAGGCGAGAAGTTCTTCGTCGAGCTTGGCGGATACAGAGTTGAGCTTGATGCTGAGAAGGAAGCGCGCCTGCTCGCAAAGGACGTTCAGTCTCAGGAGGTCACTCTCGGTGTTCGTCCCGAGCATACGACCATCGGCGAGACCGGCATAGCCGCGAAGGTAGACGTGTCCGAGATGATGGGCTCCTCCGTGCATCTGCACGTTTCCGCCGAGGGCAAGGACGTTATCATCATCGTCCCGACCATCGACATGAAGGGTCACTACGCCATGGGCGACACCGTGCACTTCAGCTTCGACGGCAACGTCGCGCACGTTTTCAGCAAGGAAAACGAGAAGAACCTTGAGTGGTAATCGGCTTTAAGCGTTAACGGCAGAATAATTTCAGCGCTGTCAAAAAGTCCGGACAGGACTTTTTGACAGCGCTTTTGTCGTTATCTGATAAATTACAGGAAGAATTTCCTGTGCAGCGAGCGGCGCAGCGGCTTGCATACCGCGACGACCAGCAGCATCACGCCGAGCAGAACGCAGGCCGTCAGCGGGTAGATCGACCAGACGAACATGCCCTCGATGCCGAAAGTGATGTGCAGCAGGAACTCTATAAGTACGTTCAGCCCGCCGGTGAGGATGAGCGCGCCGCCGAAGATGTACAGCGCACCGCCTGGGACGTAGCGCATGAGCGTGACGACCGCGGTGACGAGCAGCGCAATCGCCCCGGTGACGGGGAAGGCGAAGGACAAGAACCAGTGCCCGCCGACAGCGAAGTTGATGTACAGCAGGAACAGCGCTATCGCGGCGAAATCGACCGGAACGAAGATCACGGGGTTCGGGTGCCGGAACCACAGCGGCAGCACAACGGTGATATACAGCAGGGCGACGCCGCCCGCGGCATAGCCCGACCACACGATGGAGCCATTGATGCGCCAGTCGCACACGATGCACAGCACGGCGGGGAGCAGTGTCAGCGCCGTGAGAATGAACAGCACACCGGAGCGGTTCACGTCCTCCGGCAGCACGCGGTTGTCGGCCGGAAAGGGAGCTTCGCTCTCGCTGCGCGGCAGGTCGGGGTGAAACACCCGCGTGCCGCATAGAGGACAGACCTTTTCGCTGTCCGCAAGCTCAACGCCACATTTTATACAATACATAAGAATCCTCCAAATTACCGCAGACGGTTATTAACGCATGTTGCTCTCCACCTTGATGTGGATACCCAGCGACTTCAGCACCTGATAAAACCGCATCTCAAGCTCCGCTTCGCGGATGTTGCGGATGCAGTTGATATACATCGTCCCGTTCCACGAGACCACGCCGCAGTTGTGCGGCGCCTTGGCCTGTACGCCGATTATGAAATCCAGCCGCGAGACATACTGCGCCATGACCTCCGGAAGCTGGACGTTGCCGAGGTTCGAGAGGCAAAGGCAGGATTTGCACTCGCCCACCCTGTCGAACACGGCTTTCATCACGATGTTTTTGACGAACAGCGGCACGACCTTCAGGAAAGGGGATTTCTCGCTGGCGACGTTCGCGGCGAATTTCGCGCGCATCGACTGGGGGTTATTTTCAAGCCCCATGCGGTGGTGCACGATGGAGCATATCTCGTCGAAGCTGTAATCACCCATGCAGGGGTCGATCTCCGGCGTGATGTACGAGACGAAGTTGCGCAGGGTCTTGCTGGGGAACATGCGGCGCAGGTTAACGGGGAGCAGGACTTTGACGGGCTTGCGCAGGCGGCGCTGTGGTACGCGCTCGGCCTGAAGCTCGTTTATGGCCTGCATCATCGCCGCGCAGAGCAGCTCCGTCACGGTCACGCCGTGCCGCTTCGCGGCGGCGCGCACATCGTCCGAGGGTGCGATCATGGTGATGAGGTTCTTAAAGCCGTCTGGTTCGGGCGTTCCGGTGAGGTGGTAGGCCGTGGCTTCCTTGCGGCTGGCCTTCACGTCTCCGGCGTAGCGGAGGAAGCTGTCCTCCAGTTCCTCCTCGTCCGGCTCCTCCAGCCTGCCGAGCACGCCATGCTCCGTGGGCACGGCGACGCCGTATTTCTGGCTGATATATTCGGCGAGCAGGGTCTTGAAGAATGTCATGCCGCCGTTGCCGTCTGTCACTGCGTGGAAGAATTCGACCGCGACGCGGTTGCGCTCGTTGTATACCAGCACACGCAGCGCGCTTTCGCGCACCTTGCCGAAGGGCGCATGCGCCAGCGGGCAGCTGCGCTCGGCCTGAATTTCCGGCGCTTTGGGCAGCTGCTCAAGGTAGTACCAGAATACGCCGGGCTGCAGGCGCACGGCTATCGACGGGAAGCGGCGCACCGTCACGTCCAGCGCGGCGCGCAGCACCGGAATATCGACCGGCTCCGAAAGCTCTGCCGAGAGACGGAAGAAGTTGACCCAGTTGCGGCGCTTCGCTGCGGGGTATATTTTTGCTGCGTTGTCAAGACGCATCCAGCGAAGACTGCGCGCCGGAGACAGAACGCGATCCATGAACTTGTTTATCGCCTCGAAGTCCGAGGGCATGTTCTCGCTCAGACAGTAGAGCACGTAGGCGTGCCAGCGCTCCGGCGCAACGATCATGCGGCTCTTGCAGCCGGCGGCGATCAGCTTTTCGTAAAGCAGCCGCGTGTCGTCCAGCATTATCTCGTCACCGCCGACGAACAGCAGCGACGGAGGCAGACCGGTGAGGTCGCCGAAGAGCGGGGAACAGAGCGGATCCGCGGCGTCGTCGGTGTAGCACTGGGCGTAGAATTGCAGCAGCTCCTGCGTCATCGAGGGGTCGACGTCCTTGTTCGTCTCGTAGGAGTCGCCGGAGCCGGTAAGATCCGTCCACGGCGAGATGCCGATAAGCCCGCAGGGCAGCGCCTGCCCCAGTTGCTTGAGCTTCAGGCACAGCGCGAAGATGAGTCCGCCGCCCGCGCTCTCGCCGCAGAGCATGATCTGCTTTGTGGAATAGCCTTTCCGCAGGAGGTAGTTGTAGCTTTCAAGCGCATCGTCCAGCGCCGCGGGGTAGCGGTTTTCGGGCGCAAGCCGGTAAGCCGCGCAGAATACGCGCACTCCGGCCTCAGATGCGAGCGTCGCGCCGAAGCCCTTGGCGTATTCGAGACTGCCGCAGGTGTAGCCGCCGCCGTGCAGGTACAGAACAACGCCGTTGCGCCGCTCATCCTTGGGCATGATCCATGCGCCCTGAAAGCGGCCGAAATCGTGCTCTTTGACCATGACCTCGCGCTTGTGGAGCGCGGTCATGAGCTCGCCGAGCTTGTCCTGCCCCTTACGGGTGACTTCAAGAGAGCAGTTTGCGACGAAGGGTTTGAAAAAGTTAAGTTGTGAGCGTACCGTTTTTGCGTGCAGCTCCATAGATGTATCGATCCTTTGCAGATTGGAAACCGCCAGAAACGCGGCCTCCGGATATCTCTATATAATAGCACATTATGCGTGTTATCGCAATAGTTCAAACGGCGGTATGCAAAAAGCGATTCCGGAAACCGGAATCGCTTCTATTATATAATATACAATTCAGCCGCCGAGGTAGGCTTTCTGAACCTGCTCGCTGTGCATCAGCTCGTCGCCGGTGCCGGAGAGGACGATTCTGCCGGTTTCGAGGACATAGGCGCGGTTTGCTACGCTCAGCGCGGCGTTCGCGTTCTGCTCGACGAGAAGAATGGTCGTGCCCGCGGCGTGCAGCTCGCGGATGATGTCGAATATCTGCTCGACGAGAATGGGCGCAAGACCCATCGACGGCTCATCCAGCATCAGCAGCTTCGGCTTCGACATGAGCGCGCGTCCCATGGCCAGCATCTGCTGCTCACCGCCGGAGAGAGTACCGGCGGTCTGCTTGCGGCGCTCCTCCAGACGGGGGAAGCGGCGGTAGACATCGGCTATGCCGTCGGCGATACCGGATTTCGGCTGCGTGTATGCGCCCATCTCCAGGTTCTCCTCAACGGTCATCTGCAAAAATACGTGCCGCCCTTCCGGAACCTGCGCAAGACCTCTGGAGAGGATCTTGTGCGGGGGCACGCCCTTGAGATCTGTGCCCTCAAATTCGATGCTGCCAGCGCGGGGATGCAGCAGACCGGAGACGGTGTTCAGAACGGTGGACTTACCGGCGCCGTTTGCGCCGATGAGCGTGACGACCTCGCCCTCGTTTACCTCGAAGGACACACCCTTGACGGCGTGGATGCTGCCGTAATAGACGTGCAGATCGTTTACTTTAAGCATTACTCCCATGTTCACGCCTCCTTCTTCCGGCCGAGGTAGGCTTCGATGACCTCGGGATTGTTCTGGATGTCCTCCGCGCTGCCCTTGGCGATGAGCTTGCCGAAGTTGAGCACCGCGATGCCTTCGCAGATGTTCATGACAAGGTTCATGTCGTGCTCGATGAGCAGAACCGCGATCTTGAAGGTGTCGCGGATGGCGAGAATGTTGTCGGTCAGCTCCGCGGTCTCGGAGGGGTTCATGCCAGCGGCAGGCTCGTCGAGCAGCAGCAGACTGGGGTTTGTCGCCAGCGCGCGGAGAATCTCAAGGCGGCGCTGCGCGCCGTAGGGCAGGCTGCCAGCCTGCGCGTTTGCCATGTCCTCCATGTGGAAGATGCTTAGCAGCTCCATCGCGCGCTCGTGCGCGACGCGCTCCTCCCAACGGTATGGGGGCAGGTGCAGGATGCTGCTCGCAAGGCCGTATTTGATCTGCGGCCCCATCGCGACCGTGATGTTCTCCTCAACGGTGAGGTTGGAGAACAGACGGATGTTCTGGAAGGTGCGCGCGATACCGGCGTGGTTTATCTGCGCGGTGCTCATGCCGTGGATGTCCTTGCCGTCGAGCAGGATGGTGCCGTGGGTGGGCTGGTACACGCTGGTGAGCAGGTTGAAAACGGTGGTTTTACCGGCACCGTTCGGCCCGATAAGGCCGGCAATCTCGGTGCGGCCGATGGTTATATTGAAGTTGTCGACCGCCTTCAGGCCGCCGAAGCTGATGCCGAGGTCGATGCATTCGAGCACGGGAGTCTTGCCGACGTCGCGCTCGGTGAGCATGGCGACGCGCGGAGTGACGGTGACGAGTTTGGTCTTGTTAGTCATCTGTCTGCGCCTCCTTTTTGTTCTTTGCGGCAAGCTTTCTCACGAGGTTTGACGGGCGCAGCCGCTCAAAGAATTCGCGCATACGCGGGTCGTTGGTGGCCAGCATGACGAGGATGAGGACTATCGCGTAGAGCAGCATGCGGTAATCGGCAAACTCGCGCATAAGCTCCGGTAGAAGCTGGAGCACTATCGCCGCGATGATGGAGCCGGGGACGCTGCCCATGCCGCCGAGGACGACGATGACAAGAATTTCGATGGACATGTTATAGTCGAAGGACGCGGCCTTGACGTTTGCGAAGAAGTGGCCGTAGAGGGTTCCGGCGGCTCCGGCGAAGAAGGCCGAGAGCATGAACACTGCGAGCTTGAAGTAGGTGACGTTGATGCCGATGGACTCCGCCGCGATGCGGTTGTCGCGGATGGCCATGATGGCGCGGCCGTGCTTCGAGCGCTTGAGGTTCATCATGACCAGCACCGTCAGCAGCACCAGCACTGCCGCGTAGGGGAGCAGCGTTTTGGCGTTGGAGTAGATCGCGCCGGTGTTGAGGCCGAGCGCGCCGCCAGTGATGTCAAGGTTCGTGATGATATTCTTGATGATCTCGCCGCAGGCCAGAGTAACGATCGCAAGATAATCGCCCTTGAGGCGCAGCGCGGGCAGGCCGACGATGAAGCCGAACACCATTGCGACGAGACCGCCGACAATCATCGACAGCGGCAGGCGAACGAAGAGCGGCAGCGACGTGGCAGACAGCGCGATAGCGACCAGACAGCCGGAGAACAGGCCGACCGACAGGAAACCGCCGTGGCCGAGGGACAGCTCGCCCAGCAGGCCGACGACAAGGTTCAGCGACACCGCGAGGACAATGTACACCGAGATCGGGATGAGCATATTGGCTATCTGGCGAGTGAGACTGCCGCTGTAAAGCAGAAACGCGACAACGGCATAGAGCAGGACGACGAGCGCGAAGGTGACGACGTCATGATTAAGCTTAACTTTTTTCTTCATCGTTACACCTTCTCGTTAATATTTTTGCCCAGCAGGCCGGTGGGCTTGACGACCAGCACCAGAACCAGAACGCCGAACACAATGGCGTCGGCCCAGAGCGTGGAGATATAGGTCTTTGAGAACTGCTCGATCATGCCAAGCAGGATGCCGCCGAGCATTGCGCCGGGGATTGAGCCGATGCCGCCGAAAACTGCGGCCGTGAAGGCCTTGATGCCGGGCATCGCGCCGGTAGTGGGCTTGATGTAGACATAGGACATGCCGTAGAAAATGCTTGCGAAGGCCGCGAGCGCGGAGCCGATGGCGAAGGTGAGGGTGATGGTGCGGTTGACGCTGATGCCCATGAGGGACGCGGCGTTCTTGTCCTCCGACACGGCGCGCATCGCCTTGCCGAGCTTGGTCTTGTTGATGAAGAAGCTAAGCACTACCATGATCAGCGCCGTCATCAGCAGGGTCAGGACGGAGATGCCGTCCACCGTGACCCCTCCGATAGTGAAGCTGGAGAGCTCGATGAGGCTGGGGTAGGCCTTCTGCTGGGAGCCGAAGATTATCAGGGCGAGGTTCTGCAGCAGGTAGCTGACGCCGATGGCGGTGATGAGCACGCTCAGCGGCGGCGCCTGACGCAGAGGCTTATAGGCCAGAAATTCGATCAGCATACCAAGCCCCGCGCAGATCACGACGCTGACGATGACCGCGACTATCGGAGGCAGGCCAAGCTGATTGACAGTAACTATGCCCGCGTACGCGCCGATCATGATGATGTCACCGTGCGCGAAGTTAAGCATTTTGGCGATGCCGTACACCATTGTATAGCCCAGAGCGATGAGCGCGTATATGCTGCCCAGGCTCAGGCCGCTTATCAGAGTTTGAATAAAATGAGTCATATCGGTCTTCCTTTACAGCGCCCATCCTCCGGGCGGATACCCGGAGGACATAGGGGCTTGTTTTCCGGCCTCGCCGGAGTTGGGGAATATATTATATGGAGGATGAGATGTAGCGGATTTTATCAGTTACCGAAGACGCTGCCCACGCCGTCAAAGTAGAGGATGGCGCTGGCGTTCTTGTTGGTGTTGCCGTCGGCGTCCCAGGTCATGGTGCCGGTTACGCCGGTGACTTCAAGCTCAGGCATAACTGCCGCGAGAGCTGCGCCGGAGGTGCTGCCGGCCTTCTCGACTGCGGCCTTGATGACGTACACTGCGTCGTATGCGTCAGCTGCGAACTGGTCGGGAGTTGCGCCGTAGGCAGCCTCGTAAGCCTTGACGAAGGACTGGACGTTCTCTTCGGTGGAGTCAGCTGCGAAGGGGGTGAGCATCAGAACATTGTTTGCGATGGTGACATCCTGCTCGACCTTGCCGAGGATGCCGTCAAGACCGTCGGCGCCGAAGAAGTAAACGTCATCGGCGAACTTGCCCTTGGCCTGAGTCAGGAAGGTGGAAGCTTCTTCAGCGTAGAAGGGGATGAACACGACCTTGACGCCGGAATCGACAAGTGCGTTGACCTGAGTGGAGAAGTCGGTGCTGGTGGAGGCGGTGAAGGTCTGAGTCTCGACGATGTTGATGCCGAGATCAGCGCACTCGGCGACGAAGGAGCTGTACAGGCCGGTGGAGTAGTCGCTGTCACTCTGGTACAGGACACCAACTTCGGTGGCCAGGTTCTTCTCGCTCAGGTAGTTGGCGGCTGCGGTGCCCTGGTAGGAATCATAGAAGCAGATGCGGAAGGCCTTGTCGTTGCCGCTGAGGCAGGAGTCGGAGGAGCCGGAGGGAGTGAGAAGCAGGACGTCGTCTTCCTTGGCGGCTGCGACGACGGACGCGGTCTCACCGGACATAACGCAGCCCAGGGAAACGTCCATGCCCCAGTCCATCAGCTTGCCGTAAGCGCTGACGGCGCTTTCGGGATCGCCCTGGGAATCCTGGAAGTTCAGCTCAAGCTGCTTGCCGTTCACGCCGCCGGCGGCATTGATCTCGTCAACGGCGAGCTGTGCGCCGTGCTGGACGGACAGGCCGTAGTTTGCATAGCCGCCGGTCAGGGCGCCGATGCCGCCGAGCTTTATGGTGTCGGAGCTGCCGTCGGAGGCGGAGCCGTTATCAGAAGCAGCGGGGGTGCTGCTGTTGCCGCAGGCGGCCAGCGCAAACAGCATTGCGAGTGCGAGGAACATACATACAAATCTCTTTTTCATTTTGCATTCTCCTTAAAACATGGAATATATATACAAAAAAGCGGCTCCGCCACTTGGCGAAGCCGCTTCGTTGTATCAAAAATAAATCAACAGCGGTTACGCTTCATACCAAGTGGGATTGGCGTGAAAATAATAACGGAAATAATAATTACGCTAAGTATGACCAGCGCGGTAATGCGCAGACCCATAATTATGGATATTATGACGACAAAAATGGACGCCATAATTATGGCGTCCATGGTAAGAGCGAGAACGGTGTTTTCCTGAGAACGAGAGCAGCAGGAAGCAGCCTCTGTGCAAGGCACGGAGGAAGTGCAGCAGGTATTCACTTTTGCGTTAGAAAAATGAAACATGATGCATATCCTTTCACTGGACTCTCAAAATTGATGGTGTTATTGTAGTCTCGCGGATGTGGAAAGTCAATATTGCAATTTAAACAAATAAAGAGAAAGCTTGACGGAATAAATCTGAAATTCGCACAATTTGTAGCAGCGCGGCAGCGCCCGCGCTACGGGCGACTGTGTTAAAAATTCTCCTATGCTTGTAAAAGGCCGATACTTTAGGTATACTTAAATCTAAGGCATTAAAAGATATAAACTGCCGCAGCATCGGAGGAAAAATGGAGATAACAAAAATTGTAATTACCGGCGGCCCGTGCGCGGGAAAAACCACGGCGCAGAGCTGGATTCAGAACGCATTTTCCATGAAGGGCTACACGGTGCTGTTTATCCCGGAGACCTGCACGGAGCTTATATGCGGCGGCGTGACCTATGACGCCTGCGGCTGCAATCTGGATTATCAGCTCGCGCAGTATCGGCTCCAGCTTGCCAAGGAGCAGGTATATGAGGACGTAGCGCGCGGGATGCACACGGACAAGGTGCTCATCGTCTGCGACCGCGGCACGCTCGACAACAAGCCCTACATGTCCCCCGAGGAGTATGAGCAGGTGCTGGGTATTCTCGGAATGAACGAGATAGATATGCGCGACAGCTACGACGCGGTGTTCCACATGGTGACGGCGGCAATCGGCGCGGAGAAATACTACACGCTTGACAACAACCGCGCGCGCACGGAATCCGCCGAGGAGGCGGCGCGGCTGGACGACGGGCTGATCTCCGCGTGGGCGGGGCACCCGTACCTGCGCATCATAGATAATTCGACCGACTATGAAAATAAGCTGCTGAGGCTGATAGACGAGATCGCCGCGTTTCTGGGCGAGCAGGGGCCGAAGCGCAGCCGCCTGAAGTTCCTTGTTGAGCATCCGGACATTGCGCAGCTTGAGTCGATGCCCGCCTGCAAACGGGTTGATATCGTGCAGACCTATCTCTGCGGGACGGGCGACAGCACCACCGATATCCGCCGCCGCGGACTGGACGGGCATTATATCTATTATAAGACCGAGCAGCGCCGCGCCGGAGGCGAGATCGTCGAAAACGAGAAGCGCCTGACCGAGGACGAATACACGGAGCTGCTGAAGCTGGCCAATCCCTCGCTCCGCCCGCTGGAGAAGCAGCGCTACTATCTTATAAATGAGAATCAGTATTTCGATATCGACGTCTACCCCTTCTGGGATGACCGTGCGGTGCTTGAGATCGAGTTGAGCCATGACGGGGAGGAGATACATTTCCCTGATTGCATCAAGCTCATCAAGGACGTCACGAACGATCCAGAGTACACGAATTATGCTCTCGCGGAGATGAAGCGGGACAAGTGATTTGCTTGCTGCGTATTATCTCTCCCTCAAAATAAAAAAGCTGTTTCCAATTTGGAAACAGCTTTTTTCATGCCTTTTTATACTGCGGCTGCGGCTTTCTTCCTGCTGAAATACTGCCATGCAAACACGCCGCCCAGCAGCGCCAGCCCGATGATATCGGTGATAAGCGTGGGATCCATCATCAGAAGTCCGCCTGCGGCCGCCGCTATGCGCGTGATGGGGTGCATCCTGCGCAGAAGATGGCCGTTTATCGCGGCCGCGACGCCGAAGATGCCAAGGAACGAGGTAATGACGATCTGGATTATCGACAGCGCGGACACATCGATGAGCAGCATCGCGGGGTTCATGCAGAAGATGTACGGGACGATGAACGCGCCGATCGCAAGCTTGGTTGCGTTGACGCCGGTCTTCATCGGATTGCCCTTGGCGATGGCTGCGCCTGCGTAGGCTGCCAGTGCGACGGGGGGAGTGATGTCGGCGACGATGCCGAAGTAGAACACGAAGAAGTGCGCCGCGATCTTGGGGACACCGATTGTAATGAGTATCGGCGCGCAGGTGGAGGCCATGATGCAGTAGTTTGCGGTGGTAGGGACGCCCATGCCGAGGATGATGCAGCAGATCATGGTCAGAAACAGGGCGACCATCGTCGGGTCGATGACGGTGACGCTGCTGCTGATGGAAACGACCGCAGAGATCATCTTGGAGGCGAGGCCGGTCGCGGTGATGCAGCCGGAGATGACGCCCGCCATGGAGCAGGCAACGGCGACGGTAATGGTGCCCTTGCCGCCGGCTTCGAGCGCTTCAAGGATGCGGCCGAAGGTTATCGGGTCGTCGCGGTCGATGAAGCTGACGACGATGGCGACGAGGATAGCGATGGTGGCGGAGTAGGCCATGGTGCGGGTGCCAGTGGTGACGAGCCAGACGAGGACGACCAGCGGCAGCAGGAGGTATATCTTGCTGAGCAGCTTCGAAAACTTCGGCAGCTCATTGCGCGGGATGCCCTTGAGGCCGAGCTTCTTGGCCTCAAGGTGGACGGCGACGAAGATGCCGGTGAAGTACAGCACCGCGGGGAGAATGGCGCGCAGCGCGACCTCGGCGTAGGTGACGTTCATGTACTCCGCCATCAGGAACGCGGCGGCGCCCATGATCGGGGGCATTATCTGGCCGCCGGTGGAGGCCGCAGCCTCGACGGCACCGGCAAATTCCGGCTTGTAGCCGGTCTCTTTCATCATGGGGATGGTGACGGAGCCGGTGGTGACGGTGTTGCCGACGGAAGAGCCGGAGACCATGCCGCAGAGCGCGGAGGAGATGACCGCGACCTTGGCGGGGCCGCCGGAGAAGCCGCCGACGAGGGAATTTGCAAGCTTGATGAAGAACTCGGCGATGCCGGTGCGCTCAAGGAACGCGCCGAAGATGATGAACACAACGATGTACTTTGCGCAGACCTGTACGGGAGTGCCGAGGACGCCGCCGGTGGTGTAGAACAGGGTGTAGAGCACGCGCTCGACGCCCATGCCGGTGCTGAAGGTGTAGACAAGCAGCACGCCCGCGACGCAGAGGATCGGGATGCCGACGCAGCGGCGGCACAGCTCCATCAGGCACAGCAGGCCGACGATGCCGATTATCGTGAAGGTCGGGGTCATTTTGGACGCACTGGTCAGGACCTTTACGAGCGAGTCGTACTTCAGGCAGAAGAACAGGAAGCAGCCCGCGCCGACGGCCATCAGCACGAAATCGTACCACGGAATATAATTGTGGCGTACATGGTGACGGCTGGCGGGGTAGGTCAGGTAGCCCATTATGGTGACGAGCGCCATGAACATGGTCAGCCGCTTCTCGAGCGCCGCCACGCTGAACAGCGTAGACCAAATGCAGTAGAGCGAAAACGCGACCACTATGATCCGCACGATTATTGCGGGCGTGCCCTCCCATATACGGGTGTTCGACTCCTTGTCGAACTTACGCATCAGGGTCTCTGCGTCAAGAGCGGATCCTTCTTCGCGCTGGGCTTCGGCCTGAGCTTCCGCCGCGCTCCCTCCGGGATTTTTCTTGAAAATAGACATGTGATCCGCTCCTCTCAAAATTAACGTGTTTTTTACGTGGATATAAATTATTCATGCTGCGGCATCCTTGCGGACGCCGCAGCGATTCTTTAAATTTAACTTGCCTGATTTAAATTACTTGGTGGCAACCTCGATGCCCTTCTCGGCGAAGTACTTCGCTGCGCCGGGGTGGTAGGGAACGGCGGTGATGGAAGAACCGAACTCAACGCTCAGCTCCTCGGCCTTGCCGTGCTGGATGCTGCCGGAGTTTTCAAAGATGGTGGAAACGAACTTGTAGACCGCATCCGCGGAGACATCGTCGCGGACGAGGACGACTGCTGCAACGGCGACGGTCTGGACGTCGTCGGGAGTGCCGTAGGTGTCAGCGGAGATGATGCTGCGCGCGTAGTAGGGGGAGGAGGCGAGCAGGGTGTCCATGTGCTCGTCGTCGATGCTGACGAGGTAGACGCTGCCGGCGGTCGCAAGGTCGGTGATGGCGGTGGTGGGTGCGCCGGCAACGATGAATGCCGCGTCGATCTTGCCGTCCTTCAGGCTCTCAGCGCTGTCGCCGAAGCTCTGGTAAACGGGGGTGATGTCCTTCTCTGCGTCTATGCCGTACACGCCGAGCACGTCGACTGCGTTGAAGTAAACGCCGGAGCCGAGAGCGCCGATGGAAACGGTCTTGCCCTTGAGATCCTCAACGGTCTTGATGTCGGGGTTGGTGGTGACGATCTGGACCTGCTCCATGTACAGCGCCGCCGCGACGGAGAAGCTGTCGACTGCGCCGGACTCGGCGAAGAGGTTGGTGCCGGAGTAGGCGTAGCTCATAACGTCGGACTGGCAGAAGCCGAGCTGCACGGCGCCGGAGTCGAGGTCTTCAACGTTGGCCTGAGAGCCGTTGCCGACGACCGCGGTGATTTTGATGTCGGTATTGTTGGAGACGTACTGAGCCAGAACGCTGCCGAAGGCGTAATAGGTGCCGGATTCACCGCCGGTAGCAAAGGTCAGACTTTCGCCGCTGCCGCCGCTGCTCCCGCAGGCGCACAGCGAGAAGACTATACATACAACAAACAGCATAGCAATAAATTTTTTCATTTTGTTTACCTCCGTAATATGTCGCTCAGGCGCGGAGAGATGTATAATTATTTAGCAACCCATGCCCTGCATTACGCCCTTGTGTGCGTATATAATACAACCAAAAGTTTAACTTTGCAATAGTAAATTGCTGAATTTACTATTTGCATTAAAAAAGCGAACTTTTTCGGGGGTGCTTTGTGCAAAAGAGATAGGACTGCACCGGAGATTTTGAATAATGATGAATTTTTAACGAATTTTGCGCCGATTTATGCAGAAACATACCGTTTTTCGGGCGATTCCGCGCCCTTAAATATGCACAGGTGCGAGTTTGACTATTGACAGGCGGAGTGATATACTCGTCCCGAAAACGGATGAAAAAGACCGCCGGAGCGTAAGAAACCGGCGGTCGGGGAATGAAAATGGATTTTACGATACTCAAAAGCTTTATAGCCGTTGCCGAAGAGAAGAGCTTTTCGGAGGCGGCGAAGCACCTGTTCATATCGCAGCAGTCGCTGAGCAAGCAGATAGCGAAGCTTGAGGAGGAGCTGGACACCTCGCTGTTCGTCCGCAGCCGCCCCCTTGTGCTTACTCCGGACGGCAGGCAGTTTTTGCAGACCGCGAAGGGCATACTTCAGCTTAAGCGGCAGTATGAGGAGAACTCCAGCAAGAGCCTCGCCGGCTCGCACGCCGTGCATGTCGGCATCGAGCACACGGTCGCGCGCGCGATTCTGCCGCATGTGCTGCCGCGCTATCTCCATGAGCATGAGGACACCTATGTGCGCTTCAGCGAGGAATCGCCGGAGGTGCTGCAAAAGGCCGTGTCGCACGACGGGGTCGACCTCGTCATCGGGACGCTGGGCAGTACGCCGGATAATTATGAGATCGTGCCGCTGTGCCAGAAGGATCAGCTTCTGGTCGTGCCGAAGCAGATAATGCGCGAGCTTGCCGGTGAAAATTACGAGCTGGTGCGCGCGGAGTTTGCCGAGGGCGCAGACCTCAGCTATTTTGAGAGCGCGCCGTTTATAAAGATACCGCGCCAGTCCTCCGGCGGGCGCGCGCTGGCGAGCTATCTGAAGTATTATGATATCAACCCGCAGTTCATCTGCGAGCTGACGAATATCGAAAACGCGTTCCAACTTGCGAACGGCGGGCTCGGCGTGTTTATCTATTCAAAGCTGTTCTGGGATATGCTCGCGCCGGAGCTTCAGCGCGATTATATGAGGAATATTGATATCTTCCCGCTGCCGTACCTGCCCGACGCGGAGAGCGTCTGCGCATATTACCATCGGGAGACCGGTCTGCACGGCGAGACCAAGGAGCTGTTCGATACCTTCGTCAGGTTCTTTGAGGATTATAAGCGCGGCGTCCTGTGGGATAATTGAATATGATGCAGCTCCCCGCCGCGAAGCGCTTCGCGGCGGGGAGTTTTTGCCCGCGGGGCTAAAAATGTTGACACGCGCGGCAGTATTTGGTACTCTCGATGTGAGGGATAATGGGAAGAATAGGAGGGAGTTTATGTATATAACTTATAAAACAGCTATGCAGCTTTATGATCTGGGGTTTCATTCCTTTTGGCAGGAGCACCCATCTAGGGATATGGTATTTTACAAGGACGGTATATGTTTTTCTTTAGGCGGGAATCTTTCTGCCCCTCTGACGGATGAAGAAAAGCAGCTTATAAGTGATAGTGTATGGCTTCCTGACCAGTTTGCTCTGCAATTTTGGCTTGAGAAAAACGACTTTGCATACTCAATATCCGTTAACCAAGATGGTCATCTCGTTGAGTGCGTTGATTTGATTACCGGTACGAAATATACAAGCAATTCGCCGATTCCTGTGGAGGATGCTTTAGCGGCAAATATAAGAAAGATACTGAAGCATAAAGAGCGAGAATTCAACACAAAAACTCCTGAAGAGATGGGTATCTATGAGATTATAAGGTGAAACGTTGCCTTAACAGGACGGGAGCGGTGGAAAGGAGAAAATGATGAAATTAAAGAAAGACATGCGGGTTTTTCTGGATGGATTGTTTTTCCTTGCGCTCGCAGTAGTTCTGGAAGGTCTGATTTTGTATACGGTTTTTTCAGGAAAGACGGCATTTCTTTTGTTGCTTTCTCAGCTTAGCGTTGTTGCTATCGGACTATATGGAATGGGGAATGTTGTGATTTCGCAGCATCAGATAACCGTACTGCCGGAAGGCATCTCGGTGAAAAGCCTTTTTAAACAATCTTTTTTATCATGGGCAGAAATTGCTGAAATTGGATTTGTGGATATTGAATGGAGAAAACCGAAAACGCAATACGTATATTTTTCAAAGAAACGTTTACCGTCAAGATACAGGGAGAGATTGAGCGCCAGCTTTTTCTCCATTCTGGTTTCTGGCGTTTTTACCTCTTTGGCTTCTGAGCGGTTGCCAAAAGAACTAGAGCCTTTTTCTGCATATCGGAAACTATATAAACAATGTTACTCTGATGGCACGACTGTACATTGCTTTCAGAACAGAACTTTTCCGGATATGCGAGCTTCATTTTGGCTTTCCAGCACATGCGTGGAGCTTGACACAGGCATACAGTTCTTGCTAACCGGTATTGTTTTACTTGGAGTGAATGACCTTTTAAGACTTAATTCCTTATTGATCGCAATTTTCTATTTGGTTTTGTTTCTATATTTATTCTTCTTTGTTCGAGAAAATTTGAAAGGACGCGGATGATAACATGAGTGAGGACGCAATACTGGACTACATAGACTCCAAGCCATTTACGAAAAATCTCATACAGAGCAAGTGGCAGAACAACAGCATGGTTCTTGTACTGCTGCTGACTGCGTTATGGTGATGGTCACTAGATTTTTAACCGTCGTTTTATGTTTGGCGGTAGGAATTTCTGTCTTGTTTCTGGTTTTATATTGGCGCTTTTTGCCGCGGCAGCACAGAACCACACGGCGCGCTTTTCTATGGCGGAAGCGTGATTGCATACCTTGCCATACTTTTTGCCGTTGTTGCTGCGCGGCTGGTCAGTGAGCATTTTGCTGAGGTAAGCCCGTTCATTGTATATTTGGTTTCCATAGCGATAGTGGCGCTTTGCTCGGGTATATCTTGGATTTCCATAGGAAGAAAACTGCGGGGAAATGCAGCGCCCCAAACAAGCCGCACCGGCCGAACCGTTTCATATATTGCCATTGGTGCAGCATCATATATCGTCGCGCGGCTGATTTTCTCCGGCATGTCAGACGATGCCGCTTGGCTGGTTGGCACGTTGGCACTCCTTGTGGTTGTAATTGTCCTGTCGTTCTATACGTATCCGCTGTACTTGGCGTTTTTGATAAAGAGGGGCGATTCTTAAGGCAACGTCACCAGTGTACAGAGATTGCCGGTTGGAAAAAGAAACGGCCACATATAGAAGACCTCTGTCATTGCGAGGAGCGAAGCGACGTGGCAATCCGTTTCTCTTTGAGACAGAAGTGCGTTTTTATGCTGTGTAAAGGGGATGCGGATTGCCACGACCCGCCTGAGGTGTAAGTTCGCATTAGCCAAATCAAAGATTTGGATGCTCACTTAAGTT
>OLRQ01000307.1_pt1 | contig 54185 bp, 48 predicted proteins | sample 1671971 | NCBI WGS metagenome assembly OLRQ01 (sample SAMEA3136631, study PRJEB25190) | human gut metagenome | biome: human gut; feature: human-associated habitat; material: faeces | place: Austria | collected 2013
CTGCGCCTGCATGACTTAATGCAACACTATTGCGTTTTGAAATTCAATTCACCAAACTTTTTTCGCCACGCAATCCTAACGAAATGCCGCTGCCTCGCGCTCGAATCATGCGCGATAGCTCCAGCCGCCATTCGGCCAAGACCGCCGCATGATATGCGCCATTTCTCGCCAAGGTTCCCGAAGGATTCCGCCAAAGAAGCGCCAAGGCCGCCTCCGTACCATGAGACCAAGCTTTACTGAAAGGAGCGGCCATGCCTGCACATGAGAACAACCTTCCGTCGGAAAGCGCCTGCATCACGCGACGCTCGCTTCTTGCCGCGGCGGCCGGCGCCGTGGCCTCCGCTGCTGCACCTTCCAAAATCGCGCATGCCTCCCCCGCCCCGTCAGCGTCCACCCCCAATGAAGCCTTCGTGCCCCTGGACGTCTACCTAGGAGCATCGAAACGTATCGTCGACGAGCTCTCCGCCCACGAGCATGACTCCTACTACCTCTCCACGCCGTTTGGCAACACGGGCCCGAACGGCGAAGGAGGAAACATCGATAGCTGGGATTGCTGGCATCCGAACGGCCGACCGAAAGAGAACGGACAGTCCTACATGAACTGCGCGGGCTTTCTCGTCGCGGTCTTCGAGGCATGCGGGGCCGATTGCGACATCGTGGGTTCGTACGTCGGTTCGTCTGGCTACAACAGGGGGAACAAGGCGAACCTTTCACGATGGAAGTGCTTTCTCGACGACCACGCCTCCATGAAAAAGGAGTACCAGTCGAAAGAAGAGCTTCTCTCCAGCGGGGAGCTTCGCAAAGGGGACATCATCATCGCAGAACCAAACGACTGGAATGCGCCCGGAGCTGACTGCCATGTCATGTTTTTCTGGGGCGATTCGCCCTCGGAAGACAAAGCCTGGCATTCCAGCGGCCATGCCGACGGGGTTGTCGCGGGAGCGGTTCCGGGCAATGCCATCTCGCGCATCTCGGCCAAACACACCGATTGCTACTGGATACACGCCCCCCTTGAAAACCTCATCGACGTAACCATCAAGAAAACCTCTGCCGACATCTCGGTAGCCGACGGCACGGAAGAGGGCTCGTACTCTCTCGAGGGCGCGTCATTCAGCGTATTCGAAAGCTTCGACGGCGAAGAGTTGTCGGGGCTGATAACCTCCTTTACCACCGATGCAAGCGGATCCGCCGCAGTAAGCCTCCCCCCGAATTGCGACGTATGGATCAGAGAAGACGAGGCCCCTTTGGGATTCGTCCCATGGAGCGAGCCGAAACGCTTCCACGTCGAGAGAGGCTCCGAGGCAATAGAACTCGCCGACAGCCCCTGCAGCGTCAGGCTTATCCTGAAGAAGGTAGACCGCGAGACGAATGGCGGCGCACAGGGGCACGCATCCCTCGAAGGGGCGCTGTACGAACTTGTCGACTCAAAAGGCAAGGTTCACCAAGCAAAAACGACATGGGACGAATCTAGAAAGGCATGGATCGCCGTCTTCGAGAAGCTTCCTCGGGGAAAGGCGCGCATACGCGAGGTTCAACCTTCCCCGGGATATGTCCTGGACGACTACGGCGGAAGCCAGCATGACGGATGGATGGAGGTAGAGCTTACACCCGATTCGCACGAACCGGAATTCGAGATGCCCGTGCACGAGCATGCGGAGCAAATCGTGCGAGGAGACATCTGCGGGGCGAAATACGACGGGTCGAGCGAGGAAGAAATCCGCTCCCCTCTTGCGGACTGCGAGTTCGCATTCTGGCTCGAAGACGACGGGTCGCTGGAGACAAAAGGCTACGAAGTCACCGAAGTGCTCGACGCTTTCGGGCTGCCGATAAAGAATAGCGACGGAACCGTCTTGAAAGGATCGTATATCGGGTCGGTCACATCGGGCGCGGACGGTCGCTTTTCGAGCAGAAGCCTTGTCTCGCCTGAATCGAACAAAGGCTCGCAGGAACGCGGCGCCCTCGTGTACGGAAGCTATACGCTGGTCGAAACATCGTGCCCGAACCCCTCTCTGGCCCTTCTGGAGCCCATTTGCCATATAGAAGTGCACGCGGAGGGGCAGGAGGTGTTCTTTATCCTAGAAGACCGCCTCATAGCCTCTCCTGTTCGAATTCGGAAGACCGATGCCGCAAGCGGCAAGACCATAGGAAAGCCGGGAACGCTCATAGAGCTCCTCAGGAAAGGAGAGGACGGAACGTATGAGGTCGTGGAATTCGACGCGCACTACCCCGACAGCCACAAAGTCTCGGTCTTTTCCATCCCTGCTTCAGGAATCGTGCAATTCCCTGAAAAGCTCGCCTACGGGTCCTACGCCATCAGAGAAGTAGAAGCCGTTGCGCCTTATCTGCTGCGAACAGAACCGGTCTATTTCGAAGTAAGCGAAGAGCACGACTGGGCAAGCGATGACCTTCTGGAGATAGACCTTCCCAACGAGGCCGCAACGGGAACGATCAAGGCAGCAAAAATAGACGCAGAGAGCAAGGAGGCCGTCGCGGGAGCACGCTACGAAATCATCGCGAAAGACGACATAGCAACCCCCGATGGAACCGTCCATTACAAAAAGGGCGACGTGGTTCAAACGGTAGAGACCAACGAGCAGGGGACCTGGACGGTAGAGGGTCTGTCTCTTGGAAACGGCTCCGTGACGTATCTAATCGTGGAAACCGCATCTCCTGACGGCTACGTGGCGGAAAGCGAACCCCGCGAAGTGACGCTTTCCTACGAAAGCCAGACCGTTGCAATCGTGGAAGAGGGCATAACGATCGAGGAGCAGCCCTGCCACCTCGTGGCGACCAAGAAGGACAAGGCCTCGAAAGAGCCTATCGAAGGCGTCGTGCTCGACGTGTACCGAACCGAAAGATCAAGCGCGATTGAAGAGGACGCTCCTTTCTTGAGCGCCTCGACAGACAGCGAAGGAAAGGCCGTCTTCTCTAAGCTTCCCCGCGATGCGACCTACCGAATCGTCGAGGCGGAAAGCCGCATCGACCTCGGATACCCCACGCAGCATGCCGAGGCGGCGCTCTATCTCTCCCCCGACGGACGCTGGTACAGCGAATTCGCGGCCTACGAAGAGGAAAACGCCGCTTCGACGCAAGCGCAGGACCAGAAACAAGAGCAGAAAGAAGACGAACCGGACCAATCGCACCAAGAGGCTGCACCCCACGGCGCAATCGAAGGAAGCGTGGTTCTTGAGAACGATTTCACCAAGGTGTCTATCTTCAAAGTCGACCGGGACGCATACCAAAACATGAACAGGAATCAGACCGAAGAGCCGAAGACATTACGCCAAGGTTCTGATATACGTAAAGCGCTGCTAGAAGGAGGAGAATTCGAGCTCGTCGACGAAAAGGGCGAACCCGTCCCTTGCGCCGAGGGAATTTCTCGATGGTCCGCTTCGCCGCAAGAGCCGCAGACATTCACCCGCCTCGTTCCCGGAGCGGAATACACAATCGTCGAACACGAAGCGCCGAGCGGATACCGGCGGGCAAAAGGCGCGACGACATTTCGCGTCGAAGATACGAACGAAGCGCAGATCGTCATCGTCGAAAACGAAAAGGAGCCTGCAACGCCGTTTGCGAAAACGGCCGATTGGGGATCGTCTGCTGCGACAATTTCGGGAGTGCTGGCCGCAGGGAGCGCCGCATATCTTTGGTATGCGCGAAGAAGGGCCTCTTTGGAAGAAGGGTCGTAGGCAAACGCGCCTACAAGTCCGCCCTACCATAGTGCAGGTGTAGCATGCCCGATCAACCACCGAACATGTACCATGCAAAAAGGGCCGCATATGCGGCCCTTTTCATACGGGGTAGAGGTTATTTCTGAGCAGCCTTGGCAACCTCGACGAGCTGAGCAAATGCGTCGGGGTCGGAGATGGCCATGTCGGAAAGAACCTTGCGGTCGAGCTCAACGCCAGCCTTCTTAAGACCGTTCATGAACACGGAATAAGACATACCATTGATACGAGCCGCAGCGTTGATGCGGGTAATCCAGAGGCGACGAATCTCGCGCTTCTTGTTGCGACGATCGCGATACTGGTACTGGAGCGAGTGCTGGACCTGCTCTTTAGCAGCACGGTAGGTACGGGATTTCGCGCCGTAGTAACCCTTTGCACGGTTGAGAATGACGCGACGCTTCTTATGGGCGGAAACTGCACGCTTTACACGAGGCATTGACTATCACTCCTTGATTAACGGATACCGAGGTTCTTGCCGACGACCTTGCGGTCTGCTGCGGAGAGTTCGGTCTCATGGCGGAAATTACGGATGCGCTTGGGGCTCTTCTTGGTCTTGATGTGGCTCTTGAAAGCCTTGGCACGCATAATCTTGCCAGAGCCGGTAACGCGGAAGCGCTTGGCAGTGCCCTTGTGAGTCTTCATCTTAGGCATGACGTATGTCCTTTCTCCTACTCGTTTCGGCGCCTCAGTTATTTGGCGTCTTTTTCTGCTGCCTTTTTCGCACTTGCCGGCAACGGGGCAATGAGCATGTGCATGTTGCGGCCTTCCATCTTCGGCGCATTCTCGATAACGGCTACGTCCTTGAGGTCGTCTGCCAAACGTTCGAGAATGGAAAGGCCCTGTTCGGGGTGAGCCATCTCGCGACCACGGAACATGATCGTGATCTTGACTTTCGCGCCGCCCTCCAAGAAACGAAGCACGTGCTTCTTCTTGGTGGTGTAATCGCCGACGTCGATCTTGGGACGGAATTTCATTTCCTTGATTTCGATCTTCGTCTGATTCTTGCGGGCCTGCTTCGCCTTGATTGCCTGGTCGTACTTGAACTTGCCGTAGTCCATGATTCGGCATACGGGCGGTTCTGCGTTCGGTGCGATTTCCACCAAATCGAGACCCTGCTCATCAGCGATGCGCTGAGCCTCACGAGTGCTGAAGATGCCCATCTGAGATCCGTCGTAACCGATCAAGCGGCATTCGCGAGTACGAATTTCGTCGTTGAGCCTTGGCTCCTGAGCTGCTATCGCGCTCACCTCCTCTATCTCTCGCTTTCGCGAGTATTGCTGCAACAAAAAACCCTGCGCGCATGCGACAGGGCTTCCGAATGCAGAATTCTTTTATTCAGAAAACCCATCAGCTTGCGCCGAAATAGGCGGAGAGCACCTGCCCTCACTTGAAACAGCTTGCATATAATACCACACATGCCGCAAATGACAATGTGTTTTTTAGGTTTCTACGCAATGGACGATCGGCTCATTGGCTCCTGGCTCGCCAGCGAAGACCGATGCGCAAGCCTAAACGAACACTTTGACGGTGAACCGGCAAAACCCGCGTTCGACGCACGCATCGGCCGTCATTATACGCCGCAATAATGAACCGAAGACGAAAAACGCAACCGAGACACGCCAAAACGCGTATCCTGGCAACAGCACTGCACGCCATTGCCATGAAGCAGGAGGAACCATGGAGCTCGTGGATTGCCACACCCATACCATCTATTCGGACGGCGGAAGCACGCTGGACGAAAACATCGCCGCCGCCGAAGCACGAGGTCTGACGACCATAGCCTGCACGGACCACTTCGCCCATCCCGCCTTCATGGATTGCGCCGTCGACGAATCGCGCATCGCGGAGCTTGGCAGTTGCATCGAGCAAGCACGCCTTTCCCACCCGAACATTGATATAGTGTTCGGGTGGGAAGCGGATTGGTACGAAGGGTGCGAACGAGACATTCCCCTGTTCAGGGCGGGGGCAACGTTTCTTCTGGGCTCGGTGCATTATCTAGATGAGTTCGCCATAGATTGGTCGGAAGATATGCGCATCTGGGACGCCGAAGGAGCCGACGAAGTATGGCGTCGATACGCCCAGGCCTGGTGCCGTGCATGCTTTTGCCCCGTAGGCTTCGACAGCATGGCGCATCCCGACCTGCCACGCCTTTTCGAAAACGAAGGGTACGCCCCCTCTTTGGACCTAGCTCCGCTTTGGGACGATATGGCCGAAGCGGCGCGGGAGTCCCACGTCCGCATCGAGCTTTCCACGGCGGGACTGCGCAAAAGCGTCCGAGACTTCTACCCCGCCTTCGAGCTCCTCGAGCGATTCCGCGCCGCAGGGGTTCCCCTGACCGTCGGGTCTGACGCGCATTCCAGCAAAGACATCGGCTACGGAATCAAAGAAGCTTACGCATGCGCACGACGCGCAGGATATGCAAGCATCGACGTCCCCACCTCTTCGGGGGAATGGCGCCGCGTGGCCTTGTAGAAAGCAGGGAGACATAGCGCCGCGCGACGCCGCAAAGCTCGCCGCGCGCCCGTAAGATGGATGGAGCCTGTTGATCCCCCTGCGCCGAGCGGCTCCAAGATCTTCGGGAAACAGCGCCTACTTGCGCCGGGCGTCGAGCTCCCCCGCAAGCTCGTCGATTCCAACGCCGTGATACTCAAGGGCCACCAGCAGGTGGTATATCAAATCGGCGGCCTCGTAGCGAATGTGGTCGTGATCGCGGTCCTTACATGCAAGCGCAACTTCCACGGCCTCCTCGACCACCTTTTTCAAAACCTTGTCTTCTCCACTCTGCAGAAGAAGCGCCGTATAGCTTTTCTCGGGATCAGCGTCGCGGCGAGAGCCGATGACCTCGGCGAGGCCGCATATGGTCTCTCCGATATTCCCAGGTTGCACGTTCGCTGTGCGCTCGCCCATGATTACCTCTCTATCTTCTTGAAAAAGCACGTCTTGCTGCCCGTATGGCATGCGGGCCCTTCAGCATCCACTTCGACCAGAAGCGTGTCGGAATCACAATCGGCATAGAGGGCAACCACATGCTGGATGTTTCCGCTCGTAGCCCCTTTGTTCCAGAGCTCCTGGCGCGACCGCGACCAAAACCAGGTCGTGGACGTCTGAAGCGTCAGACGAAGGGACTCCTCGTTCATCCAGGCCATCATGAGCACCTCTTTTGTATCGTGCTGTTGAACGATGGCGGGAATCAGCCCTTGTTCGTTATATTTCAATGCAGCCTCTTCAAGCTTCATATGTCCCTGCCTTTCACTCGAGCCGCCAAGGAGAATGCGTGCGCATCAGAAGTCGAGGCGAACGGGAATCCCCTGCGCCGCCATGTACTCCTTCACCTGCTTGACCGTATATGTTCCGAAGTGAAACACGCTCGCAGCAAGCACGGCATCGGCCTCGCCGTCGATGACACCTTCGGCAAAATGCTCCAAAGATCCCACGCCCCCCGACGCGATGACCGGGATGGGGACCGCACGGGACACGGCGCGCGTCAGCGCGATGTCGAACCCGTCTTTCGTGCCGTCTCTGTCCATGGATGTAAGAAGAATCTCGCCTGCGCCCCGCCGCGCGCACTCTTGCGCCCACCACACGGCATCGATGCCCGTGGCCTTTCTTCCTCCAGCGACAAACACTTCCCAGCGGTCGGCCCCGGGAGCGCCCGGAACACCCACGCGCTTCGCATCGATCGCGCACACGACCGCCTGGCTGCCGAACGCCGCCGCGGCAACCCCGATCAAAGAGGGGTCTGCCACCGCCGCAGAGTTGAGCGAAACCTTGTCGGCCCCTGCAGCCACCATGGTGCGCATACCCGCCACATCGCGAAAACCGCCGCCGACCGCATAAGGAATAGAAAGCTGTCGTGCAGCTTCCGATGCCATTTCGATCGTGGTCTCCCTTTTATCACTCGTGGCGGTTATATCGAGAAAAATTACCTCGTCCGCGCCCTCGGCGTCGTAGAAACGGGCCAACTCGACAGGATCGCCCGCATCGCGCAAACCAACGAAGTTCACGCCTTTGACGACGCGCCCGTCCTTCACGTCAAGACACGGTATGACACGCTTTGTCAGCATGAGAGCATCCCCCCCTAACCGCGAGCGGCCACAAGGGCCTGCGAAAGCGTAAAGCTGCCCTCGTAAAGGGCGCGCCCCGTAATGCATCCTTCCACAACCCCGTCTTCCAGGCGGGCGAGCTTCTCGATATCGCAAAGGGAGGCTATACCGCCCGATGCGACGACGGGAAAGCCCGCGACGTTCGCAATGTGGCGATACGCCTGATCGTCGATGCCCGTCTGCATGCCGTCGCGGGCGATGTCGGTGAATACCAGGTGTCGAAAGCCGAAATCCGCCAAGCGGGCGACGAGGTCGTCGGCCGAAACGCCCGCGCCCTCGCGCCATCCGTTCACCTTCACCATACCGTCTCTCGCCGCGACGTCTGCGACAAGCAGCTCGCCATAACGAACCGCCGCCGCTTCGGCGAACGACGGGTCGCGCACGACCGCCGTGCCAAGCGCGATGCGAGAAGCCCCCGCCTCGGCCAATTCGTCGATACGGTCGAGAGAACGCACGCCGCCGCCCACATCAATCGAAAGCCCCTCGATGGAGCAGAGCTTCTCAACGGCCCTCCTGTTCGCCTCAAGCTCGTCGGCCCCTTCTTCGAAAGCCGCAGAAAGATCGACAACGTGCACCCAGCGCGCGCCCTGGTCGAGAAACGAACGGGCCACGGCGACGGGGTCTTCGGAATACACCTTCGCATGCTTGCGGTCGCCCTTTTCGAGCCGAACGACTTTGCCTGCGATAAGGTCGATTGCGGGAAAAACGATCACGACAGACCCTCTCCTTTGCGCTCTTCGAGATGGCGGGATTGTTCGCAGTCCTGCACGATACGCACGAAATTGCGCAAGACCTCCCGGCCTTTCCCCGAGGATTTCTCGGGATGGAACTGGCAGCCGAAGACCAGACCGCTTGCGACCGCCGACGCAAACCGCACGCCATAGTCGGTCCAGCACGCCACGACTTCGTCATCGTCGGCATCGACGATGTAGGAATGGGTGAAGTAAAAATGCGATCCGCTCGAAACGCCCTCGAAAAGCCTCTCGCCCCGATCCGTGATGGAAACATCATCCCAGCCCACATGCGGTACCTTGAGACCGCACGACGGGAACCTCACGCACGACCCGCGCAAGATTTTAAACCCTTCGACCCATTCGCCGCACGAAGCGCCCTCTTGTCCGCGGTCGAATAGCAGCTGCATACCAAGGCAGATGCCCAGAAAAGGGCGCCCGGCACGCACCGACTCAACAACGGCTTCGGCCTGCCCGCTTTCGCGCATGTACGCCATGGCATCGGCGAAACTGCCGACGCCCGGCAGCACGACGGCGTCGGCTTCGCGGATGGAAACAGGATCGTCCGAGACGAACGCGTCCGCCCCTGCCGCGCTCAAACCGCGCTCGACCGACATCAAATTGCCCTTGTGATAATCGACTACGACGATTCTCGCCATGGACACCTCCTACAACGATCCTTTCGTGGATGGAACGCCGGTCACGCGCGAATCGGGCTCGACTGCCTCCCTTAAGGCGCGGGCGCACGCTTTAAACGCCGCCTCGACAATATGATGGCCATTTTCTCCGCACACCAACCGCACATGAAGCGTAATTCCCGCCTCGCGCGCAAAAGCGAGAAAGAACTCCTTGGCAAGCTGGGCATCGAAAGACCCTATTCGCTCCACCTTCGGATCAACCTCGTAAAACGCCTGGCCCCTGCCCGAAATATCGACGGCCGCCATGACGAGCGTCTCATCCATAGGGACAAACGCATCCCCGAAACGACGGATTCCCTTCTTGTCCGCAAGCGCCTCGCGAAACGCCGCTCCGAGCACGATACCCGCATCTTCGACCGTATGGTGGTCATCTACCTCGTAATCGCCCTTCACGCGCGCGAAAAGATCGAAGCATCCGTGACGGGCGAACGCGGTGAGCATATGGTCGAAAAACCCAACGCCGGTCGATACATCGGCCGTTCCCGCCCCGTCGAGGTTCAACGCCACCTCGATGTCCGTCTCAAGAGTTCGGCGCGCGATTGTCGACTCCCTCATTTCATTTCCTTTCGAAGTATATCGAGCGCCGATACGACGCGCTGGCTCTCCCCCGGCGTTCCCACCGTGATGCGCAGACAATCTTTCAATCCCGCCGAGCGCGAGAAGTTTCTCACCAGGATAGAGAACCTGTCGCGCAGCCGTTCATAAACTTCAGAGGCATTCGGCATGCGGACGAGAACGAAGTTGCCCTCGCTCGGCCACACCTCGATGCCGTCTATCTCAGAGAGTCGATCGATAAGACGCGCACGCTCGCGGCGAATCTCCTCGATGTCGAGCTGATAGGCGGCCCGACCCTGCACCGCGACGCGTGCGACGGCCTGGCTTAACACATTGACCGAATAGGGCTGGCGCACAGCGGCGATTCCCCGGACGACATCGGCCGGTCCTATCAGATATCCGCAACGCGCTCCCGCCAAGGCGAACGCCTTGGAAAACGTGCGTAGCACGGCGACGTTTCCGCAAGACGAAACCAGAGGCAGACACGTCGAGCCCTCTTTCGCGAATTCGACGTATGCCTCATCAACGACGACAAGGGCGTCTGTGGAAGCGGCCAGCTTCTGAACCCATGCCGGGTCGACGAGATTGCCCGTGGGATTGTTGGGCGACGTGAGCATAATCAAGTCGGCTTGCGCCGCCGCCTTCTCGACCGATTCGCGATCAATGGAGAAATCCGCCTCGTCGCGCACGATGGTCACGACGTTCGTTCCCGTGAGCTTCGCATACAGCGCGTAGATGCTAAACGTGGGAGGACAGTCGATCAAGGTGCGCTGCGAGCCGCCGAAAGCAAGCAGCAGGTCGAAGATGATTTCGTCTCCGCCGTTGCCCACGATCACGCAATCGCGCGAAACATCATGCCAAGAGGCGATATCCTCACGCAGGGCGTCCGCCAGAGGGTCCGGATAGCGATTGAACGCCGATTGCGCCACCGCTTCGTTCATGGCTTCGCGCAATGCGCGAGGAACGCCGAAAGGGTTTTCGTTCGCAGAAAGGATGACTTCCTGAACGCAGGCGCCGGGATCGTAAGGCTCGAGGTCGACGAGGTCGTCGCGCATGCGCATTGCATTCTGTGCTGGCATAGTTCTCTACATCTCCAAAAAACGAGGGGCGGCAAGCTTCTCGGGCCAGGCTATCGATCCGATGTCGCCGAGGTCTGCCCCATCGTAGCCGTCAAGCCCCTCTTCGATAAGCTTGCGACGCAGGCCCACCGAAAGGGCATGGGCCCACAGACCCTCCGCCTGCGCAAGCGTCTGAGCCGCCGGACCGTCCGAGGAAAGGCCATCGGGCGTATAGCACACGACCGACGAGCGCTTGACGAAATCCTCCACCGACAAGGGATTGGAGAAAAGCGCCGTGCCGCCCGTGGGAAGCGTATGGTTCGGGCCCGCCACGTAATCCCCGAGCGGCTCCGAGCTCCACGGACCGACGAAGATGGCGCCCGCGTTTTCGATCTTTCCCAGAAGGCCCATGGCGTTTTCGCAGTGCAGCTCCAGGTGCTCGGGGGCGATGACGTTGACCGCATCGATCGCGGCGTCCATATCGGAGGCGACAACCACCACTCCCTGGGTATCGAGCGACTCTTTGGTGATGGCGGCACGCGGGCTCGCGGCGACGAGCACCTCGATGCGCTCCTGGACCTTTTTCGCAAAGTCGGGGTCGCACGTCACCAGGTAACATGCGGCCAAGGGGTCATGTTCTGCCTGGGCCATCAGATCGGCCGCCACAACGGTTGCGTCGGCCGAAGAGTCCACGAGCACGCACACCTCGCTCGGACCCGCGACCATATCGATGCCGGCGTCTCCGGAGACAAGACGCTTCGCCGCCGCGACGTAGGCGTTGCCAGGGCCGGTTATCTTGGCGACGCGGGGAATGGACTGCGTTCCGTACGCCAAGGCGGCGATGGCTTGGGCTCCTCCGACCGCGTATATTTCATCGACGCCCGCGACCTTCGCGGCGGCGAGCGTATAAGGGGAGATTCCTCCGTCTTTCTGCGGAGGCGTGACCATCACAATGCGTTTTACACCGGCGACCTTCGCAGGAACGGCGTTCATGAGAACCGTAGACGGATATTGCGCCCGTCCGCCGGGAACGTAGATGCCTGCCGAAGGAACGGGGGTCACCTTTACGCCGAGAATAGTGCCATCTTCACGAGCGGTGAACCACGACTGGGCAAGCTCTCGTTCATGGAAATCGCGGATTTGATCGGCTGCCTTTTCCAACGCATCCAGAAATGCGGGGTCGACGCATTCGAGCGCCTTATCCATGGTGTCAGAGTCGACGGAGAAGCTTTCCGGGACGACTCCGTCGAATTTCAGGCAGAAATCGCGCAACGCGTCGTCTTCGCGCTCCTGCACTTCGGCGATGATGGCCTGCGCCGATTCCATGATGGAGGCAGGAAGCACGCCCTGGCGCGGAAGCTGAGAGGAGGCAAGACGCTGGCCTTCGGACAATACGATCGTGTTCATGAACTTACCTTTCTCGAAGCGGCCAGCGCGTCTGCGAGCTGGCGCACCCTTTCGTCGCAACGCAAACCGACGGGGCTTGCGAAAAATCTTGCACTGCATTCGATGACGTCGTCGACAACGACGAGATCGTTTTCCCTGAGCGTCGTGCCCGTGGCCGTGATGTCGACGATGCGGTCGGCCATGCCCACCATGGGACCGAGCTCAATATTGCCGTGGAGGGTGACGATATCGACCTGCTGCCCTATGCGGTCGTAATACGCCTGGGTGATGCGAGGGTACTTCGTCGTCACACGAATGCTCCCATGGCTGGCATAGCGGGCCTGGGCCTTGCCTTTCGCTTCACGCGGCTCGGCCACCACGAAACGGCAGCGACCATAGCCCAGATCGACCATCTGAACGAGGTCGAGGTTCGCCTCGATCAAGGAATCACGACCGCATATGCCGCAATCAGCGCCGCCTGAAGCGACGAACGCGGGAGCGTCGGTGGGACGAACGATCACGTAATCGACCCCTTCGGCGTGTACGACCAGCTTGCGACCCGGATTGCGCAAGGCCTCTACATCGAAGCCGGCTTTCTCCAGGACATCGACCGTTTCGCCGAAAAGCGAGCCTTTGGGAACCGCAATGCGCAAAGGGCGCTGCTGGGGGGCGTACGCGAGCGCCTCTTCAATCTGCTCGAGAGACAAGGCGAAGCCCGCCGCAGGCATGTCTTTCTCCCCCAGGCGTGAAAAGGCATCGTCGTATCGACCGCCCGATCCGAGAGGAGAGAACACGCCGTCGGCGTATATGCTAAACACCAAGCCCGTGTAGTAATCGAAAGAATTCATGATCGAGAAGTCGATCACGAGCCGGTCCCCGAATCGCAGCGCACGAGCCGCCGCGAAGAGCTTCTCCAGCTCGTCGACACACGAGGTGTCCACCCCGCACGGAGCGAGTAGGTCGCGAACCTGCTCGATAGCCTCCGCGCCTCCGCATACGCGGGCAAGCCCGCAAAGGGCGCGGCGAGCGTCCTCGGACACTTCGAGGGTCTGCACAAGTTCATCGAGGTCCACGAAGTCGGACCCGTGTATGCAGCCCAACACTGCCGCACGGTCATCCCCCTCAAGGCCGCATGCATCGAGGAGCTCTTTCATGGGACGAACGCTGCCGCAGGCAATGCGCCACTTCGACACGCCCGCGGCATCGAGAGCCTCGGCCGCAAGGGATACGACCTCGATATCGGCGGAAACTCCGGCGTCGCCGATAAGCTCGGCGCCAAGCTGGGTGAACTGCCTTGAACGGCCCATGAACTCAGCCTGCTCGCGCACGATAGGGGCGGCATAGCGCAGCCTGAACGGAGCGGCCGCATGCTCGAGACGCGTCGCGGCAAGACGGGCGATCGGCATGGTCAAATCGCTTCGCACCATAAGAAGCCTGCTATCTGCGTCGAAGAGTTGAAACGGAGTGTCGTCGACGCTGGAGGCGCGCTCAAGCGAACGCCGGTCTTCGAGAAGAGGCGTTTCCACAGGCAGATATCCGTGAACGGCAAGCACATCGCTCACTGCGCGCGTTATGCGTTCGCGTTTCAACGCCTCCTCGGGCATGATGTCCCTGAATCCCCGCGGGGTAACCGGTTTCACTTCGGCCGCACCTCCTGATGTATCGACTCCAATGGCGGAATGCATAAGTGGTCTTCGCTCGATTCTTCTTGAAAACACTTTAGCATAGTAGTGTACTAAAGCGAAGGATTATTACGCAAATAGAGCAAAGCGCCGTCAGACGCAAACGAGGGGCCCGAAAGCCCCTCGTTTCCTAACGTCTTCCTGCGACGGCTTTATGCGCGCAACAGGTTATTTTTCACAATCATATTCGCCCTCATTCACGGGCGGCAGGCGCCTAGGCGCCCTTGACATACAGATACACCTGACGAATCGTATCGGCGAGATTGCCCGAAACATTCGCGGCCGAATAATCGTAGCTGAGCTTGCACGACCAGGCATACGACGCCCCGTCGGCCTCGCCGGTTCCTTCGAATGTGTACACCTCCTGGGCTATGGTCTTCCCATCGTCGGCGTAGCTGCGATAGCTGTCGGACGAAGGCATCTCGACAATGCCCTCCTCAATTGGCACACCGGCCATAGTCACCAGGTTTTCGACCAGATGCTCGGTTTGGACAGCGTCGACGAAGCTCACTTCTCCGTATCCAAGAGAACCGACCGATGCCGAGTATCCGGCCTCGGTAATCACACCGTCCTTGTCGAGCGTCAGATACACCGACGGTGTATTGCCTTTGGAGTCGCTCGTCTCGTCGGTCAGGGCCAACGTCACATTGCGGCCGACAACCTCCGTGGTCTTCTCGTCCCCTTCGCCCGTTTCTTCGGTGATTTCCGAAGAGCTCGTTTCGGTCGCGCCACGACCGATGAGAGCGACGGCTTCATCTTCCGTTTTCCCGATCAATCCGACAAGCTCGGGCGTTTCCTTGCGGTCGGTCGACGTGCTTCCCGCGTCGAGCGTGGAGGCGGAGTCTTTGGAATTCTGGCTCGACTGAACCGTGCTTTGATAGGCGACGTCGCGCGCTTCGCCGATAAGCATCCATGCGAAATAGCCAAGAGCCGCCATGAGGAGGACAAGTGCGACCGATACGACAATCAAGGCCGTGCGCATCCTTCGGGATTTTACATGATGTGCCGGTATCTCATCGCGATCGTCTTTTTTCCCGAAACCAAGGCCTTGGCCCTCGGAGGCAGCGCCCTCATCGACACCCTCCATCGAATCATTGAGCTCCTCTTCGTTCAAATCGCTTTCGCGCTTAGCGTGCTTAGCCATATATCGCCTTCCTTTCATCAATCGCGCGCAAGCCTGCGCCAACCCAGGAATCAACCCGGGCACGCACGCTTGCCGCGAAGCGGCTTACGAAAGTACAAAATACGCAATGCCCACAGCAACCCCGATAGCAGCGATTGCAATAATGACCTTTTGGGTCGTGCTCATCGGAGGAACGCTTTCGAGGTCTTCTTCCGTCTGGCGACGGTAATCGTCGTGCTTCGTCATGCGGCATGCACCGTCCTTCATCCAATCCGTCGCGATCGGCGCGGCATCGTTTTCATGCATTATACGGGCAAGGCCCGCATTCCGCGGGCCCTGCTTGTAAGATTCACAGCGTCTCGAAGCGTTTTGAACATCTTCGCGCGCTCTGTTTGTGCGAAGCGAACGACGCTACGAAAGGAAATCGTCCAGAATCTCCGCCTCGGCCTCTTCTTCGGTCAGGCCGAGCGTCATAAGCTTCACGATCTGATCTCCTGCGATTTTGCCGATGGCGGCCTCGTGAATGAGCTGGGCGTCTTCGCTTGCCGCCTCGATGCCAGGAATGGCCTTCACCTTCGCAGACCCCATGATGATGGCATCGCACTGGACGTGGCCGCGACATGCAGCCTCGCCGACGACCAAGGGGTTGAAAATCTGGACAGAATCGTCCTGAGCGACGCTTCGAGAAATGACCTGCACGCTCGAATCGTCGCCCTTCAGATAGACGTTCATGTTGGACGTCGCCGTCTGGTCGCCGTGGGTGAGCAGCTTCTCGGTCAAGACCAGCTTGGCGCCCGCTGCAAGCTCGGCGTTGGTGTCGCGAATCGTGGAGGAGACGCCTCCGAGCTGGGTCATCTCCATCTCGCAATGAGACCCTTCGTCCATGTACACGTTGGTCGTGGGGTTCAAGACGCGCTCGCCCGTTCCCTCCCCTTCACCGTAGTGCTTCTCCATGTAGCGAACGCGGGCGTTCTTGCCGATCCAGAAGCTGTGGATACCGTCGTGCTCGGCCTTTTGGTCGCTCGTGTTATGGATGCCGCAGCCTGCGATGATGGTGACATCGGCGTCGTCGCCGATATGAAAATCGTTATAGACCACGTCGGTCAGTCCCGCCTTGGTGACGATGACGGGAATATGAACGGTTTCGTTCTTCGTGCCAGGGGCGATAGTGATTTCGATGCCCTGCTTGTCCGTGAACGAGTCGATGGTGATGTTCGCGCTCGAATGGCGCTCGACCAGCTGGCCGTCCTTGCGGATATTGAAAGCGCCTCGCGGCATGCCGTGCAAATCGGCAATCTGCTCGAGCAGTTTCTCGTCAAGAGTGGAAAGATCTGCCATGACGTATCTCCTTACAGAATCGCTAGCAGTTCGTGGAAATCTCGGTAAGATGCAGCTCAGTCGGCTGGGTGAGCTGGCAGCCGTGGAAGCCGCGGTCGGTAAAGCCGAGCTTGGGAAGGATTTCCTCGCGCGGACCCATGTCCTGGATGCGTCCGTCGCGAAGACAGACGATGTCGTCGGCGAGCTGGATAATGCGTTCCTGGTGCGAGATGATCACGATGCTGCGGTCGTCGCGGGTCTCGTGGATATCGCGGAACGTCTCGGTCAGACGGTCGAAGCTCCACAGGTCGATGCCCGCCTCGGGCTCGTCGTAGATGGCCATCTTCGGGTCTCGCGCGAGCATCGTTGCAATCTCGATACGCTTCACCTCGCCGCCGGAGAGGCTCTTGTCAACCTCGCGCGTGAGGTAGGCTGCAGAGCACAGGCCGACTTTCGCCAAATACTCATTGCACTCGAGAGCGGGAAGGCGCTTGCCCGCTGCAAGCTCAAGAAGCTTTTTAACCTTCATGCCCTTGAAGCGGGCGGGCTGCTGAAAGCCGTACCCGATTCCGAGCTTGGCGCGCTCGGTGATAGACGCGTGGGTGATGTCCTGACCGTTGAAGACGATGGAGCCGGACGTCGGCTGCTCGATGCCCATGATGAGCTTCGCCAGCGTGGATTTGCCGCCGCCGTTCGGGCCGGTTATGACCGTGAATCGACCGTCTTCGATCGTAAGGGAAAGGTCATCGATGATGCGCTTCGTCTCGGAGGCTCCTCCTTCGACAGGCACCTCGAATACCAGATTTTTTAGTTCAAGCATGACTACGTCCTTTATTTCATGTCTCGTATGCTAATTGCTACTAAAACAATATCATATAAATAATGCGGGGCATCCTTCGTGTCAAGGAAACCCCGCATTGTGCAGAAAAAAGAAGCGCATGACGCCCTTCGGACGGACAATCTAAGCCGCCGAGGACGTTCCCTGAGGAAGAACCGCGTTCGACCCAGCTTCCGTCTTCGGCTCTACGCCGTCATCCGTCGAAACGGACGAATCCTCCGAAGCCGACCCATCGGCACCCGTCTTCTCAGAGGAGGACTCGTCGGCATCGCTCGTCTTCGCAGAGGAGGCTTTCGACGTAGAAACCTCTATGACGGGAAGGGAGGAAAGATCGATGGCGGAACCAAGCCATTTCGAGCACACGACGTTTGCCACGCCGTTGCCGCTGATGGTTGTCAGAGCATCGGAGATAGCCTTTTGCAGATCGGTGTTGCTGGCAGACACGGCGACACCGTAGCCGCCTACCGTTCCAAGCACGGCGACGGGCTCGACATCGACATTTTGACCCAAAGCCGCATACGAACCGATAACAGCATCGGCAGCAACGTAGGTGGCGCTTTTCGTCTCCACAGAGGACAGCGCGGAAAGCAGGTCGCTATTGGCGACCAGGGCATCTTCCCCGAAAGCATTCGTGACGGCCCATGCGCTCGTGGATGACGACTGGGCGGCTATCTTGGGAGCATCGCTTTTCGAGGGAGCGGCAGTGCCCGGACTTGCGAACAGCGCGATTCCCGTCTGCGTATACGGGTCGGAGACCCACACCGAATCGCCCTTGTCGGAAGAGGTCGCGCTCATAACGATGTCAACGTCGCCTTTCGCGAGGGCGGATTGCACGTCGACTTCGCCCGTGCCGAGAGGGACCACCTCAAGCTTGAGACCAAGCTGGTCCGCCAAGGCAGCGGCCATATCGACGTCGAGACCCGACGCCGCACTGCTCGAATTCGTCGAAACGTAAAACGGCGCGCCTCCACCGATGCCGACGCGCAGCGTGTTGTCTTTGCCGATCGTGGGCGACGAAACCGTAGGATTGAGCGTTTCAGGGGTATAGGCGGTGCTCTGGCTGCAGCCAGCGAGCGTCATTACAAGGCAGACCGCACAGGCGAACACGCCTATAAGCGACACGCGATGCTTCATCGTTTCGATCCTCTTTCCGTTTTCGTATTCCGTCTTCTTCCGGCTGACCTAGTCTTTGCCCCCACACTCGCGCACCGGGGGTTTGCGGCAATCCGCTCCACCCTCTCCTTCGGTGCAGCACCACGCCGCAAAACAATCTCCGAAGGGTGCGTCTTACTCCTAGGATACGCCATGCTCGCACGGGACAAGCCCGATGCTTACGTGGATCCTTTTGACCGCATCTGCCATGGACTAGGGGGCGCAAGCCCCCGCAACTACAGACCCGAAAGAAGTTCTGGGTAAGTTTAGCAGATTTGAACAAGACCAACGGCGGTTCCCCAGAAGCGTCAAATCTAAGAAATGCGCGACATCGCATACACAGGAAGAACGCTCGGCGTCGACCTTGGAAACGAACTCGAGAAGAAAGCGGCGAAAGAACCGCAAGAACGAAAACGAAACGGGCGCATAGCAAACCGTTAACGTCTTTTTCGCCCCCTCCAACCTCCCAAGGCCCACCGAGGGTCGGACGAAAACGCAAAAGAAAGGAGCACCGTGGGTTTTGTCGCGCAATCAATCTGCGAAACGCTCTGGCCGACCCGATGCGCCCTTTGCGATACGCCCGGAAAACTTCTATGCCCGCAATGCGCGCGGAGCCTGGAGTTCATCGACTACTACCGAGCCTGTCCTCGCTGCGGCTCTCCTTGGGGAAGCCTGCAGTGCGACCGCTGCAATCCCGTGACCGAACGCGAGCTCGCCGACGTCTCCCCCTGCGTGAGCTGCTTCCGCTACGAAGGAGGAGCGGCCCTTCTGGTGAAAACATACAAAGACAAAGGCGAGCAGCGGCTGGCGGATGTGTTGGCCTGCTTCCTCACCGACGTGGTCGACCCCGCTTGGAAGGAATGGGCCCAGGCCGTTTCTTACATTCCCGCGACGACCAAAGCACGGCGCAGGCGCGGGTTCGACCACATGGCGCTCGTCGCACAGAGCTTCTCGCGCATGACGGGTCTACCGTGCGCGCAGACGCTCGAAGAATGCAAAGCGGCCGACCAGAGAACTTTGAGCCGACAAGAAAGAATTGCCAACATGCAGGGAAGATTCCGGGCGATCGGGGCGCTCGGCCTTAACAGGGTCCTGCTCCTCGACGATGTGATAACCACAGGAGCAACGCTCTCGAGCGCACAATGCGCCTTGGGCCGATCCCGATGCTCAACACGCATCGCCACCATCGCCCGCGCCTGAAAAACGGGCGCGAAGACGCGACCGGGTAGAAAGCGCAAGCATCCTCGCCGTGCAAAGATATGAAAACGCCCTGCAATATTCTGCATTTTATGTCCATATGCCCCATGCGCTAGCGTAGGCTTACCGGATACCACTATACTTTTGAAAGTTTTGTTCATTTCATTCTAGTCTTACACATGGAGCTGAAAGGCAGGACCTCGTGCTTGACCAGATTCTCTCACAGGTCACATTCGTGGACGCCTTCAACATCGGCGTCTTTTTAGCATTCACTATCTGCTATGTCTACCAATTTTTCTACATTTTCACCGTTCTGACGAGAAAGCCTCCGAAGCAGGAGGCGAAGAAGAATCATCGCTACGCCGTGATGATTTCCGCCCGAAACGAAATCGCCGTCATCGGGGACCTCATCCACAGCATCCGCATGCAGAACTACCCCCAGGAGTTCATCGACATCTTCGTCATCGCGGACAACTGCACTGACGATACGGCGTCTGTCGCCCGCAGCGCAGGGGCCACGGATGTCTTCGAGCGATTCGACAAAGAATACATCGGGAAGGGGTATGCCCTCGACTTCGGATACAAACAGATCCAGCAGCGCTACGCCGACCGCGGCTACGAAGCCTATTTCGTATTCGACGCAGACAACGTACTGGACGTGAACTACTTCCGCGAAATGAACAAAGTCTACGACGGCGGCGCCGTCGCATCCACCAGCTACCGCAACTCCAAAAACTACGGAAGCAACTGGATCTCCGCCGGATATGCCGTCTGGTTCCTGCGCGAGGCGAAGTACCTCAGCCAAGCACGCCTGACCCTCAACACAAGCTGCGCCATCTCTGGAACGGGCTTTTTCATTGCCGCCGAAGTCCTCGAGAAACACGGAGGATGGAAATGGCACCTGCTCACCGAGGATATCGAGTTCTCCGCGCAGACCATCATCGACGGCAAGCGCATCAGCTATTGCCCCACCGCCATGCTCTACGACGAACAACCCATCACCTTCAAAGACTCCTGGAACCAGCGCTTCCGCTGGGCAAAAGGTTTCTACCAGGTGTTCGCCCATTATTCCTGGAGACTTCTTAAAGGCATATTCACCAATAAAAAAGGTGCACGGTTCGCGTGCTACGACATGCTCATGACCATCGCTCCCGCAATGCTTCTCACCATCATCACCATCGGGTTCAACGGCACCATTGCCGTGCTCGCCCTCCTTGGCTATATGTCTGCCGGCAGCATGATCGTAAGCTCTCTTTCGAGCATGTTCTTCTGCCTGTTCAACTACTGCCTGTTCATGTTCATCCTTGGAGCGCTCACCACCTTCACGGAGTGGAACAACATCCACTCGACCACAGGAAAAAAGATCAAGTATCTTTTCACCTTCCCCTTCTTCATGCTCACGTACATCCCCATCGCGCTTGTCGCCTTGTTCAAAAAGGCCAAATGGAAGCCGATCAGCCATACAATTTCGGTGGATGTTGAGGAGATGAGCAAAGCTTCTCAGAAGTAGCAGGCCTTGAGCGACGCAAGGAGCGTAGGGCCTGTTCCCTCGTCCAATATCGACAACTCCCCGCTACGGCAGCTTGCCGGTCCGAAGGGAAGAATCACCTACCGAGGCGCTCTTCCGGAGCGCCTCTTCTTTCATCTCTGTCATATCGCCCCAGAAACGCTTGGGCATAAGCTGCCTGCGCAGATCGGGATTGCAGCGCTCCTTCACGGCGATAGTATCGTAGAACGTTTTCCAAGCACGCGCGTACGAGCATTCTTCGGCCGTGTCCGAAGGCACCTCCAAAGCATCGGTTTTCGCCAAAACCCAAGACCCTCTATGCGAGATTCCAGCAACGGCGTGAACCTCGTCGTAAATTATGAAGTCCTGCGTATTGAGGCGAGTCGAGAACCACCCCATGATTAGCGGGACCACGCTCGCCTTCGGATTGCATCGAGCAAAATACAGCCCTCCTTCCACCTGGCGAAAGCGAAGAAACTCCTTCCAATGATGGACCTCGTTGTAGACGAACCGATTGATAGCGACGAAATCGGAGACATCCGGATGGACTGCATCGTCTAGAGCACGAGGTCCGCGTTTCATTGCGTAGCGCACGAAAGCATGAATTGCCGCCCCTTTGCCCCGATCATCCGAAAGATACACCGCCCGAACGGCCGCATATGCCCTGAAACCGCATGTTCGAATAAGCCCGGCCCTCACGCGGCTCGCATGGCCGATATCGGTCCGCACGTAGTGGACCCTCTCCCCCAGGCGTTGCTGAAGCAAGCCCCGAACCACGATATCATCGGGAAACTCCCGACGTTCGTATGCCTCGAAAACCGCCGAAAGCACACCTTCCAGAGAGTCTTCGTGTATGTATGCAAGCGTTTCCACGGACCTTCACCCCCAAAGCGAAAGCTGCCCCTCAAGAGCCCTGTCAGTTCCTCTGCCCGAATTGCCCGAACGTATAGGGGCGGACAACCTGGCCCTTAGCACCTCAGGGACGAGTTCTGTCCCCTCTCCAAAGTACTTGCCACGACAGGTTATGAAATAACGTGCCCTCTTGAATGCAATTCCCAATTTGCGAAGCTCGCGCTCCCCCAAGCTGGACGTTCTTCGAGCCTTCACGATCAACTTCGCGCCGCGAATCCCTATTCCCGGAACTCGGATGAGGGATTCGTAATGCGCAGTATTCACCTCTATGGGAAATTGCTCGAGATGCCGCAAGGCCCAGGCCGCCTTCGGGTCGAGATTCGTCTCAAGAAAAGAAGCATCTCCCAAAATCTCTTCCGCATCGAAATGATAGAACCGCATAAGCCAGTCCGCCTGATAGAGCCTATGCTCCCTATCGAGCTGAACCGCGCCAGAAGACGGAAGGCGCGCGTCATCGTTCACGGGAAGATAAGCGGAAAAGAAGACGCGTTTTAGTGCCATGGACGCATAGAGCGCCGAAGAAAGCGTCAGAATCTGACGGTCGGATTCTGACGTTGCGCCGACTATCATCTGGGTACTCTGCCCGGCAGGAGCAAATGCGCGACTTGTTCTTCCGGGTCTGCGTTCAGCCATATAGCATGCGCTTTTGCGGGCAAGGGAACGAGCGTCTTCATCTTCTTCTATTCGCCTCTTAATCTGTCGCATGGGAGAAATGATGGAAGACTTCGTTTTCTCAGGACAAAGGAGCGCCAGGCTCTCGCAGGACGGAAGCTCCATGTTGACGCTGATCCTATCCGCAAAAAGCCCGAGCTGAAAAACCAAATCGGGGGAAGACCCCGGAATTGCTTTGGCGTGGATGTACCCACGAAAGCCGTACTCCTCGCGCAATATGCGAAGAGACTCCACGATAAGCTCCGACGTGTAGTCGGGATTGACCAAAACACCGCTCGACAGAAAAAGGCCCTCGATGTAGTTGCGCCTGTAAAACGCGATGACCAAATCGGCAAGCTCCCGAGGATCGAACACGGCGCGAGGGACATCGTTGCTGCGCCTGTTCACGCAATACGCGCAATTGTATACGCACGCATTGGTATACAAAACCTTCAGGAGCGTGATACAGCGCCCGTCCGCCGAAAAACTGTGGCAAATTCCCGCCGAGACCGCATTGCCGAGCTTTCCGGGCTGCGCTTGCCGGTCAAGGCCGCTCGAGGTGCAGGCCACGTCGTATTTCGCAGCATCCGCGAGGATGCGAAGCTTGCTTTCCGTGTCCATGCCGCCTCCTTGAATCGAACATTTATTCGATAATAATAATACGAATAAATGTTCGATTCAAGCATATGTTTCGATGCCGATTCGTCAACCCTCCATCGAGGTCTTCGCGTATGGTTGCGATATGATTGAAGCATACGTTCGAACGCGCCATATCGGCAAAAAGGAGTCATCATGCCGGCCTTCATAACAGCACGTCTTTATCGTATCGTGCCCCTTTTGGTAATTCTGGCGATCATCGCCCTTGCCATCTACCTCGTCGTATCGTGGAGATCGACCCCTGCGCGAGCGAAAGAGGTCCTCATCAAGATATTCATCGTGCTCAACGGCGGCCTTTCGGCGCTGTTTCTGCTCGCTACGCTTTATGCGCTGCTCGAAGGAAACCTGTTCGTAGCAGAATTCTTCGTCACCTGCATGGCAACCACGCTTATCGTTTTGGGCATCACGTTCGTATGCAGGTCCCGTTTCCTGAAAAACAATCCCAACTACCGCTGGCGCATCACCGGAAAGGCGGAAAAGAAAAGCCGCCGTCCATAGCGGCGCGTACCGTTTTTCCTTTGGTTTCGTGCTCGGATCGCGGCGCGAAGACGTATCCGCCTAAAGCCTGGCGGGCTGGATGAAACGCATCAGGAAACCCATCCGTAATGTCTGCATGCGTTCAGGATTCCGTCCTTGTCCGCATCGGTCGTCACGAAGTCGGCGCGCGCTTTCAGCTCGTCGATGGCATTGCCCATGGCGACGCAGGTCCATTCGGGAAGAAACATGCTGACATCGTTCGACCCGTCCCCGAACACAACGGCATCCGCATAATCCGCACCGTATACGTCCATGACGCGCTTCACCCCGTTGCCTTTATCCACAGGCTCGACGAAAAGCACATAAGGGCTGAAACGAGCCGTCGGAACGAAAGAAAGCGAGGAGAGCAGCACCTCTTCCTTTTCGGAGCACGGCAGAAACAGCTTGTAGAAACAATCGATAGCGTGATAGTCAAGATCGGGATCGACAACGGTGCTCATATAGGCGTCGCGCACCAGATCGTCGAATTCAGGCATGCGCGAGTAACGGCGCCGAGTGAGGTCGCAAGAAAGAGCCCATGGCCGCCCTAGCCTATCGCACTCTTCGAGCACGCGAATGCACGCTTCCCTATCGAGGGGCTCTACGCCACGCAATGTCCCGTCGAGCACAATGCCGTTGCCGCCATCGCATACCATGTCGGAAAAACCGTGCTCTTTCATATACGGCAGAGCCATGGCGTAACCGCGGCCGGTGCAAATAGCCGTGAAATGGCCTTGCGCGCGCAGGTGCTGCAACGCAAAAGCAGCGCTTTTGGGAACACGGCGATCTGCGATAGGGCCCGCCGCCAAGGTTCCGTCTATATCGAAGAAGAAATAACGCTTTCGCATGATGACCGACCCCTTCGAGCCATGAGAATAAATTGTGCCCGCCGCATGACAAGCCCCGCCTGAAAGAACGAACCGAAAAGCAAGCAGGCCGAAACGAACGTTTCGGCCTGAGAATTTGCTGGAGCCAGTGACAGGAATCGAACCCGCAACCCACTGATTACAAATCAGTTGCGCTACCGTTGCGCCACACTGGCGAATTGTGCGTGAGTGATTCTACCATAGCGACAGCGCATCCACAAAACGACTTCAAGGAAAACGCTTATGTCGGCTTCGGGCGTTTCGCCAAGGCCGCAAGCCAACCGCCAGCCCGAGAATCGCTTCGCCGGCCTCGCCCCAGAGAAAACCGCCCTATTCGGCGAGCATCTTGGCTATCTGCACAGCGTTCGTAGCCGCGCCCTTGCGAATCTGGTCGCCACAACACCACAGCGTAAGACCATGCTGGCCCTCGCCGGCAGAGATATCGTCGCGAATACGGCCGACATAGATGAGGTCTTGGTCGGTCGTATCAAGCGGCATGGGATACAACTGGGCCGCAGGGTCGTCTACGAGCTTGACGCCGGGGGCGGCCGCGAGTGCTCCGCGGGCGGCCTGAACGCTTACCGCACGGTCAAATTCGAGCGTGATGCTCTCGGAATGGGAACGCATCACGGGAACGCGCACGCACGTGCAGTTCACGCGAAGGTCGGGAAGATGCATAATCTTGCGCCCTTCGTTTTGCATCTTCATCTCCTCGGAGGTATAGCCCACCTCATCGAATCCGCCTATCTGGGGAATCAGATTGCACGCGAGCTGATAGGCGAAAGCCCTGGGGTCCTCGACCTTCTCGCCCGCGGAAATGCGGGCCATCTGCGCTTCGAGTTCGCGAAGCCCGCCGACGCCGGCGCCCGATGCGGCCTGATACGTGGACACGACCATACGTTTGATGCCACCAAGCTCATGCAGCGGATTGACGGCGACAAGGCCGATAATCGTAGCGCAATTGGGGTTGGCGATAATTCCGTTGTGCTTCGCTACGTCCTCTGGGTTGACCTCGGGGATGACCAGGGGGACATCGGGGTCGAGGCGGTATGCGCTCGAGTTGTCCACCGTGACGGCACCTTTTTCGCGAGCAACAGGAACGAATCGTTTGGCAATGTCGTTTTCCGCCGCGCCAAGCACGATGTCAACGCCGTCGAACGCTTCGTCGCGAGCCTCTTCGATAACCACGTCTTCGCCCTTGAACTGTGCGACCTTGCCGGCGCTTCGAGCGGAGGCGAGCAGTTTAAGGTTGTTCACGGGGAAATCCTGCTCGGCGAGGCACTGGAGCATCTGCTGCCCCACGGCGCCCGTGGCGCCCAGAATGGCAACGTTATACGACTTCATTGAAGGAACCTTTCTCTTCGAGCTCGTCGACGGTGATCACATTCTCATCCGAATCGACGAATGCATTGTAAATGACGCGAATAGCGTGCTCGAAATCCTCGTCGTTGACGCCGACGATGATGTCGAACTCCTCCGAGCCCTGGGCGATCATGCGAATATTGACGCCCGCGCTGCCCAACTCACCGAACAACCGTCCCGAAATGCCTGGACGGCTCGACATGTTGCGACCGACGGTGGAGATAAGCGCGAGGCACTCGACGACCTTGATCTCGTCGGGCTCGAGCTCGCGTTGGATGTCGCCCACGATAGAGTACAGGCAGTCCTTCACATCGGCCCCCTGCACCACGACGGCGAACGAATCGATGCCCGAGGGAAGATGCTCGATGCTCACGCGATAGCGTTCGAAGATGGAAAGCGCCTTGCGCAGGTATCCGATCTGATTGGACATATGGTTGGTGCGAATATGAACCGCCACGAAATCGCGCTTGCCCGCAATGCCCGTGATGATGGGTTCGGCCATGCCAGGCTCGGTCTCTTCGCTGATGACCGTGCCTGGATCATCTGGGCGGTTGGTGTTCTTGATAACCAACGGGATTCCGGCGTCTTTCACGGGGAAGATGGCCTCTTCGTGCAAAACGCTCGCTCCCATGTAAGAAAGCTCTCGAAGCTCGGCGTAGGTGATGCGCGAAATGGACTTCGGGTTGTCAACGATGCGAGGGTCGGCCGTCAAAAAGCCCGACACGTCGGTCCAGTTCTCATACAGATCGGCGCCGATCGACTGGGCAAGAATGGCACCCGTGATGTCTCCGCCGCCGCGATCGAGCAAGCGAATTTGGCCATCTGCAGTAGCGCCGTAGAATCCGGGGAGCACGAAGTGCTTCTCTTCGCCGATGGCGGCACGCAGCTGCTCGCCCGTGCGATCCATGTCAAGCGTTCCGTCCTGATTAAATGCGACCACGTCGGCGGCATCCACGAACGGGAACCCGAGGTATTCGGCCATCATGCGCGCAGTGAAATACTCGCCGCGGCTGACGATGTACTCAGGCGTAAAATCGCCGCGCTTGGCACGTTCGCGGAACACGCCGAACTCGTGACCAATCGGGTATTGGAGGTCGAGCTCCTTCGCGATCTCGCAAAAACGCTGCCCTATGGTTCCCAGCAGATCGTCGCACGACACATGGTACTGAAGATGGGCGTTGACCAGATACAGCAAATCGGTAATCTTGCTATCGGTCTTGTCGCGCTTGCCTGCCGCAGAAACGACGACGAAGCGACGGGCCTCGTCGGCCTCGACGATTTTCTTCACCTTCTTGAACTGCTCGGCGGAACTTACGCTCGAGCCGCCGAACTTCGTGATTTTTATCATACGCCCACCTTTGCATACAAAAACATTCCCGCCCTGGCGAATGAGGACCGCGGCTGTGCGAAACCGTGCAGGAGACGACGTTGAATCGCAGCCATGGGGCGGATACCGCAGAATTGCCCGCCCGAACAACGTCCGAAACAAGCAAGCGCGCCTGCGCACAAGCCCCCATTGCCGCACCGTCAACGACACGTGCATTTCCCCGACCGCTCGCCCCATAGATTCGTTTTCTTGCTACTATTAGCCGAAAGCAGAGCCTGCAAGGGCTTTCCCATCCGCAAAACGCCAAGGAGTAGTCGAATGGCATCAATGTATCACAGTACACGCTCTAATGCGATGGAGTGCTCCGCTAAACGGGCGGTGCTCGACGGCCTCGCGCCCGACGGCGGCCTGTACGTGACCGACGAGCTCGGCCGCACACCCATCGATCTCGGACGCGTCGTCGCCCAAACCTACCGAGAAAACGCTGCCGACATCCTCGGCACGCTGCTCGACGACTACACCGCCGAGGAAATCGAGGCCTGCGTCGACGCAGCCTACGGAAAGACCTTCGCCTCGAAAGAAGTCACGCCGCTCGTCTCCGTGGGAGACGATTATATCCTCGAGCTGTTCTGGGGTCCCACAAGCGCATTCAAAGACGTCGCTTTGCAGATGCTGCCCCAGCTCATGAGCCGCGCCGCATCCCAAACGAGCGAACGCATCATGATTCTCGCCGCCACGAGCGGAGACACTGGCAAGGCGGCGCTCGCCGGCTTCGCCGACACCCCCAACCTGAGCATCACCGTGTTCTATCCGCACGGCGGCACATCCGAGATCCAGCGCCTCCAGATGGTCACGCAAGCCGGCGACAACGTAGCCGTGGGAGCCGTGCGCGGCAATTTCGACGACACCCAAAGCGCCGTCAAGCGCATTTTCGGCGACGAGGAGCTGCGTGCCCGCCTGGCAAAGCAGAACGTCGTGCTTTCCAGCGCCAACTCCATCAACATCGGCAGGCTCGCTCCGCAGGTGGTCTACTACTTCGACGCCTACGCCCAGTTGGTCCGCCAAGGCGCGATCGCTTGCGGCGATTGCGTCGATTTCTGCGTTCCCACGGGTAATTTCGGAGACGTGCTCGCGGGGTATTTCGCACGACGCATGGGCCTTCCCGTCCGCAAGCTCATCGTCGCGAGCAACGCGAACAATGTCCTCACGGATTTCTTGGCCACCGGCGTCTACGACCGGAACCGTCCCTTCTATAAAACTATCTCCCCGAGCATGGACATCCTGATTTCGTCCAACCTGGAACGTCTTCTCTACTACATGAGCGACGGCAACGCGTCCTATGTCGCAAGCCTTATGAACGACCTTGCCGAAACGGGACGCTACAAAGTCTCCGCCGAGATGCTTGAGCGCATCCGGGAAGTCTTCGACTGCGGATTCGCCACCGACGACGAAGCGCGCGAGGTTATGAAGTCCTGCTTCGATGAGCACGGCTATGTCCTCGACCCGCACACGGCGGTCGCGTGGCACGTGTCCCGAAATACGCCCAAAGAAGACGGCGTTGCGCGCATTGTCTTGTCCACCGCAAGCCCTTACAAGTTCTGTCGAGACGTCTGCGCCGCGCTCGGCGTCACCTCGGAAGGCTCGGATTTCGATTGCATGCGCGCGCTCGAGGCTGCAAGCAAGACGCACGCGCCCGCAGCCCTTTCGGCGCTCGAGGCCGCTTCGGTGCGCTTCGATGACGTTATGAGCGCCGACGATATGTCCGCCTACGTTGAAAAGAAATGCGGTGAGCTACTATGAGCGTGACCATTGCTGTGCCGGCAACCTCGGCAAACCTCGGTATCGGATACGACTGCCTCGGCATGGCCGTAAGCCTCTACTCGCGTTTCACCTTCGATCGCGCGGAGAAGCTGACCATCACGGGCTGCCCCGAAAAATACCGCAACGAGGACAACCTCGTCTATCGCTCGTTCGTCCTCGCTCTCGAACACTGGGGGGAAGAACCCTTCCCTATCGCCATCGACATCGACACGAGCATTCCCGTGTCGCGCGGCCTGGGGTCTTCTTCCACCTGCACCGTCGCAGGCATCATGGGCGCCGCCGCTTTAACGGGACGTATCGTCGGGCGAGCCGAAGCGGTGAACATAGCAACCCAGATGGAAGGCCATCCCGACAACGTGGCGCCCGCCATCATGGGCTCGCTCGTCTGCTCCTTTACGCCCGAGGGCGCGCTGCCCCACTGCATCCGCTACGACGTGAATCCGCATCTGAAATTCATCACCATCATCCCGCCTTACGAGGTTAAGACCGAAAGCGCCCGAAAGATCGTCCCGAAAGAAGTTCCCCTTTCCACCGCCGTGTGGCAGATGGGCCGCATCTCGGGCCTTACGCGCGGACTCGAAAGCGGCGATGTCGAGCTTGTCGCCGCCGCCTGCGAAGACAAGCTGCAGGAGCCGTATCGCAAGACGCTCATCCCCGATTACGAGGACGTCCGCCGCATCTGCCTCGACGGCGGTGCATGCACCATGTGGATCTCGGGATCCGGTTCGACCATGATGGCGGTCACGGCCGACGGGCTTGTCGCAGAGAGCCTGCGCGCCCGATTGGCGTCGCTTTATCCCGCATTCGAAGTCCACGTGCTCGAATGCGACACGAAAGGCGTGCGCATCTCCTACGACGCGTAAAGACGCCTTATTTCGAAGCGAAGGCGAGCATCATACAAAATCCTCTGCCGGAAAGTCCGAAGCGCATTGTTGCTTCGGACTTTTGCGTTCAACAATGCGACGAAATCAGAAGCGGGAAGAAAAAGCGGCGGCGAAACGCGAGCCGAATTCCTCGAAGGAATCGAACGATTCCTTGCGAAAGAACGCGTCGTGAAGAAACGACCGCTGACGTTCGCTTATGGCGAGTTCTTCAAACCAGGGGCGGCCGCTCCTGCCGGCACGAATCCGGGCACGGTCGGAATACAGCAGAAACAGCAGCGTTTCGACGATGCCGTCCACGTCATCGGCCGCATAGGCAAAGGGCGCGCTTTCCGCGAGGGACCTGTCGAAAAAGCGAGCAAGGCCGAAATCCACAAGCGAAACACGCCCTTGCTCGTCCACGAGAACGTTTGCCGGTCGGATATCGCCGTGAAGCACCCCGCGCGAAACACAATGGGCCACCGTCTCGATAAGCGAGGCTCCGATGGATGCGATTTCATCCATGGAAAAGATACGCCCCTCGCAAAGAAGAAGGTGCAGGGATTTCCCTGGACACCTCGACTGGACGATGCCGTAAAAGGCCGCATGCCGCGGCAGAAGCGCACGAACGCAAACGCGGGAACCGCGCGGCATAATCTGCCCATTCACGATTCCGAGCCAGCGCGCAATTCCCCGATGATCAAGTAAGGAAAGCGCGGCGCACTCCATCCACACGGCCTCGCGAACGCTCGCCGACTCCGCTCGGTCGATTTTTTTGATGACGACCTCCATGCCATCAGCTCGACGAACGCCCGAGAAAGACGTGCCGTACCGCCCTTGGCCGAGCACGGATTCAAGACGATACCCTCCCGCATCGCAGCCGACGATGCAACGGTCGAAAAACGCCGTGAGAAAGCGTACCGCACGAGACGAAGAAAAGCGCCGACGGGGGAAATCCGCCGTATGCAAAGAAAGATCCGGCGCATACGCGTCGGATCTTTCATCTGAAAACGCGCCGCTTTCGAGGAAGGCGTTTTCGCGTTCGTCATCAATCAAGGTTTCGCGCTTCGAGCGAAAAGACATAAGGCGACCGCTTCGTCATGCGCGCGGGGTTCCGCATGCGGGGCAGAATTTCGCACCGGGAGGCAACGCGGCACCGCACCCGGCGCAGAAACCGCCGCCGATTTTATTGCCGCATTCAAGGCAGAATTTCGAGCCCGCGGGAACAGAGGCGCCGCATGCGGGGCATGCGATGCTCCCGGAAGAGGCCTGGGCAGAAACGGCAGCAGCCGGCGCGGCCTGAGGGGTCTGCTGCACGACGGGATTCTGATGGATAGAAGCTTGCTGCTGGGCCATCTGCTGCTGATACATCTGCCGCTTGCGCGCCGAGCTCGAAAACGACCCGAACATCCCCATCATGCCGCCAAGTCCCCCAAGACCCGGCTTTCCATACGAGCTGCTACCGCCGTAATAGCCCTTTTTCTTCTTGCCGCTCATTGAGAAAAGGCCCATTTCGAAGCCTCCTTCCATATAGCATCGCCCCGAAAGGCGACATCCTCGATCGCACCGTGGCATCCGCACGACTCATGCAGACGTCGCGCCTCGAACAGAGCGCTTTGACACACCCTACCACAGCCTTCGACGCAGCGATGGGCTGAAAGCGCGCAGCGAAACAAACCCGTCACCGAACGACCTCGACTCCGAGGCGAACGCACGGATATCTTCCGGAAGGCATCCTTGAACCGTTCGGATTTCAAAGCGCTTGAAGCTATTCGGGACCCAAGACACCTTCGAGGCTGTAGAAATCAGGAATGAAGCTCTCCTGCGCCGCATCGCCCTCCTGCCAGAAGTACTCGTCGCATCCGATCGCATCGGCGAAATCGAGCAGCTCTTCGAATTCTTCCGGGGAAACGCGCCGGTCAAGCTCAGGATGCTCAGGATGGCTTCCCGCAGGCGTGTACTGGCTCATCATGCTTAACACGACCCGATCGCCGTAGGTCTCGTAGAGATAGCACACGGCGTCTTTCGCCTCGTCGACATGTCCCGGCAAGGCGAGAATGCGCACGATGACGTCCGCATCGCCCCGAACCATTTCATCGAGTGCGGCACGGGCGACATGCGGGTAATCAGGGGCAAGGGAATATGCTCGCGCGGTCTCGGGATCCGTATAGCGAAAATCGGTCAGAAACGTCTGGACATACGGCGCAACAAGCCTCACGGTCTCGACGGTTTCATATCCCGAAGTGTTCCAAACGACCGGCAGGCAAAGCCCTTGAGCGCGCGCTTGCCGAAGCGCCTCGAGGACATGGGGGGCGTAATGCGTCGCCGTCACAAGGTTGATGTTCAGAGCCCCTTTTCCCTGAAGCTCGAGAAAAATCCGCGCCAGGCGCGCGACGGAGATATCCGCTCCTGCACGACCATTGGCAATGCAGGCGTTTTGGCAATAGACGCAATGCAGAGGACAATTCGAGAAGAACACGGTTCCACTGCCCGCCTCGCCCGATATCGGCGGCTCTTCCCAGAAATGAAGCGCCGCACGCGCGACGCGCAGCTCGTCCGCCGCGCCGCACACTCCGTGCCTCCCCGCAGCCCTGTCGGCTCCGCAGCGACGGGGACACAGTTCGCAGCGCGTCAAAAAATCTTCGAACACGTATTCCTCCACTATGACCGAAATGCGGCCTGCACAAAAAGCGTCGGCCGGGCAAAACTGCGCCGACCGACGACATCAAAGCGAACCCTAGATTCCCTTCACCTTGCGCGCGATGCGGTCGGCGACAGACAGGTCCTCTCGACGATCTTTGCCCCAGAAGACGATGGCGATCATGCCCGGGCCGACATGGCTACCGATGACCGGACCGATTTCGCCGTCCATGAACAGCACGCCTTCGTCCTGCTTGGAGACGATATCGTGCAGACGCTCGAGGTCCTTCGGGCAATCGGCATGACCGGTTACCACACGCTGAGACGGATTCTCCAAATCGCGACGCTCGAGATAATATTCCGCAAGCTGCTTGATGCCTTTCTTTCGGCCGCGCGCGACGCCCTTGAGGGAGAGCTTCCCTTCCAAGTCGATGGTGAGCAGCGGCTTCACGTCAAGCTTCGCTCCCGCATAGGCGACGGAGTCGGGAATACGGCCGCCGCGACGCAGACTTTCAAGATCATCCACCATGAACAGGGCGTTCACGAAATAGCGGGCCTCTTCGGCCCATGCCACCATCTCGTGCGCCGTCAGGCCCTTCTCGCGCTGGCGAATGGCCTCGTAGACCAGCAGCGCCTCGGCAACCGATGCGAGTTTGGTATCGACGATGTGCAGCTCCATATCGGGATACTGCCCTTGCACCTGTTCGGCAACAATATGAGAGACATCGTAGCTGCCGGAAAGCCCGGAGGAAAAGCTCAGATACACGGTGGGAATGCCGCTTTGCGCCGCCTTCGTGAAGGCTTCGGTAAACGCGGGAATGGACACCTGCGCGGTAGTCGGGCACTCCCCGTGGCGCATGCACTCGTAGAAATCATGGGCCGACATGCTCTGGCCGAGATCGTCCAGATGTTCTTGATCGCCGAAAAGAAACGGGAATTTGATGAGATAGACCCCTTCCCTATCGACGACCGAATAGGGAAGATCGCAGCACGAGTCGATGATCAGATTGCATTGGGCAGTCATATGGCTCCTTCTTGGGAATAGGCCTTTCGTTCACCCGGAAAAATCGCACGATGCCGATCGGCAGAAACCGAGCAAGGCAGCAACAACGATAGCGCGACACTCCGCCGAAAGGACGCAGAAAACGAGACTACAGGGACACGATAAGGTTTTCCCGCATGGTGAGCTTGCCCTCGAGGGGACGCTCGCATTCATAGGCGATGCCCATGGCGGGACCGACATGCAGGCCGACAACCGGGCTGACGGGCAGCACGCGCACCGGTCGGCCCAGATACGGCTCGACCTTCTCGCGCGCCCATTTCTCGGCATCCTCGGAAGATCCTATATAGTGCACGACGGCGTCTTTCAGCCCATGTTTCTCAACGTCGGACTTGAACGTCTCGAAAAGCGCCGCGACGGCTTTTTTCTGCGTGCGGGCCTTCGTCACATCCACAGGAAGCCCGTCGCGCACCGTGAGAACGGGCACGATCTGGATGATGTTTCCCAGAAGGGCTTTCGCCGCGCCGATGCGGCCCCCTTTCTGAAGAAACGTCAGATTCGTGGGCGAGAACAGGAAGCGCGTGCGCTGCACCGCATCGGCCGCCGCCTTGGCGCATTCGTCGAGCGATTTGCCAGCCTTGACGGCATCGTAGGCGGCCCACACGCAAAACGCCTGGTCCCATCCGGTGGAGTAGGTATTGACGAAAGACGCTTTAAACCCGATATTGCGGGCATGGACGGCGCGCGCCGCGCGCAATGCGCCGTCGAAGGTGCCGGAAAGCTTCGAAGAGATGAACACGCCGAGCACCTCGTCTCCCGCAGCGGCGGCACGCTCGAAGTACTCCTCGAATTCGTGCTGCGAAGGCTGCGAAGACGTGGGGATGTTATCGACCTTGGAGGGAAGGTCTGCGTAGAACGCATCTAAATCCATGGTCGCGTCAGCGTATTCGACGCCGCCGTCGTTGACGTAAAGGGATATGACGTCTATTCCCGCATCCCTGGCATCCTGTGCAGGAATGGATGCGACCGAGTCGGTGAGAAGCTTTATCATGGCACCCCTGTCTTGCGCCGCGCCGAAGCGAGCGGCGCACATTGATTCCTTCGACATATTGTAGTGCAGCACGGCGCCGTTGCCGAAGAAACTGCAGCACCACCACATACCGCCGAAACGCAGGGCTAGTTTCCCACGTACATCTGCCGATAGGGGTTGTTCGTATTCGGAACGACCTTGACGAAGGGGCCCTCGAGCAGAAAACCCTCATCGTAGCCGAATCGGTCGCAGAACTCCCGCACAAGACCTTCGATGCGATCGAGCTCGTCTTTTCCGACGGTTCGCGCGCTCACTTGTTCGGGAAACGCCACGCCCTCGCAAGCCCCGCGCAGATACATCTCGCCTCCGTGCATGCCCGCGCAGGGGAAATCCCCCACGATCCGCCTTCCGTTCGCGCCGATACCGAGCACGATAATGATGCCGCCCGCCTGGTATTCCCCCAGAAAGCTGCCGGCGACACCGCCGATAACCAGACTCGGCACCTTTTCCTCGAATTCCTTCATATGAATGCCTGCGCGATAGCCCGCGTCTCTCTCGACGAATATCCCGCCTCCGCGCATGGCGTAGCCGACGGCGTCGCCGATGCTACCGTGAACCACGATCTCGCCGTCGTTCATGGTATCGCCCACCGCATCTTGGGCATTGCCCCGCACGACCACCGTGGCGCCGTTGAGATACGACCCCAGCGCGTTGCCAGGAATGCCTTCCATCTCGAATACGCCTTGCTCCATGCCCGCCGCGAGAAAACGCTGTCCGAGGCATCCTTTCACTATGCAGCCTTCTTCGTTCTCTCTCAGCAAAGCGTTCAAAGCCCTGCCGTCAAGGCCGTTCGCCTCGATAACCTTCATGGTCCAGACCCTTCCTCGTTAATGTCGCCTTCCTCTGGCACCCCAGCACGCGAAGCGCCCCGCCGCACGCGAGACGCGATTGCCGAAACGCGACGAAAGCCCGCTACTCTCCCGCATGAGCCACGCCGAGTATGGCGAGCTCGCGACTGCTGAGCCCCACGCCGCGCAGCATGAGACGATTGCCGCGCAACGCCTCGATGGAGTTGATGCCCATCGCCCCCATGAATTCCATGATCTCGCGCTGCCAGGCGCGCATGAGATTCACCAGCCGCTGCGCTCCCCGGTCGGGATTCAATCTCTTTTCCAAGGAGGGGTCCTGCGTGGCGATGCCCCAGTTGCACACGCCCGTCCTGCAGGCTCGGCACAGATGACAGCCCAAAGCAAGCAGCGGAGCCGTGGCGACCCCGCATGCGTCAGCCCCGAGAGCAACGGCTTTGACGACGTCTGCAGAGCTGCGAATGCTTCCGCTCACGATCAGGGACACTTCGTTGCGAATGCCTTCGTCACGAAGACGCTGGTCGACCGAGGCAAGTGCGAGCTCGATGGGAATGCCCACGTTGTCGCGAATCCTCGTGGGAGCCGCGCCGGTTCCGCCGCGAAAACCGTCGATGACGATGCCGTCCGCGCCGCTGCGCGCGATGCCGCTTGCGATGGCGGCGATATTGTGCACCGCCGCGACCTTGACGAAGACCGGCTTCTCGTAATCCGTCGCCTCCTTAAGCGAATACACCAGCTGCCTGAGGTCTTCGATGGAATAGATGTCGTGATGAGGCGCCGGGGATATGGCGTCCGAGCCTTCGGGAACCATCCTGGTCCTCGACACGTCGCCCACGATTTTCGTGCCCGGCAAGTGCCCCCCGATTCCCGGCTTGGCGCCCTGGCCCATCTTGATCTCAATGGCGACGCCGGCCTTGAGATACCCCTCATACACGCCGAAGCGTCCGGAGGCGACCTGCACCATCGTGTTCGAACCGTAGCGATACAGGTCCTGATGCAGCCCGCCTTCTCCGGTGTTATAAAGGATTCCCAGCTCTTCGGCCGCCCGCGCCAGCGCTTCGTGGGCGTTGTAGCTGATGGCGCCATAGCTCATGGCAGAAAACATCACCGGCATGGAAAGCGTCACGTGAGGGGGCATTTCGCATACAATCCTGCCCTGATCGTCGCGCTTTATGGAACGCGGCGTGCGCCCCAACGACACGCGCGTCTCCATGGGTTCGCGCAAAGGATCGATGGGAGGATTGGTGACCTGCGAGGCGTTAACCAAGAGCTTGTCCCAATACACCGGCTGCGCAGCGGGCGAGCCCATGGAGGAAAGAAGCACACCGCCTGTCGCCGCCTGTTTGTACGTCTCCTCCATCAAGGAAGACGGCCAGTTGGCACCGCCCGCGCGCAGGCCTTCGGGAGCCCGATAGATTCTCAATGCATCCTCGGGGCAGAAAGCCGCGCATCGCTGGCAGTTCACGCACAGCCGCTCGTCGCATTCCATCGTCGCGCTCTGCTCGGAAAAACGATGAACCCCGTTTGCGCACTGCTTCTCGCATACGCGACAGTTCGTGCAGCGAGATTCGTTGCGAACCACCTCAAAGAGAGGATACGAGTAATCAATTCCCATAGGGGCTCTCCTTTCGAACCGTGAACACCACCGGCTGTCCGCCGGCAGGAGCCCAGATGTTTTCGGCCGTCGGCTCCATTGCGCGAATGGCCGCCTCTTCGCTTGCGATGTAGGCCATGTCGCCTTTCTCCCCCACCGCCATCGAACGAAGCTTCAATCGGTCGTTGAGGGCCATGAGTCCCCCGTCGAATCCGACCACGATGGAAAACGGCCCCGTCACCAGCAGGCTCGGAAACACGGTGCGCAGATACGCCGCGAGCCTCCCGCGCTCGGCATCGCGATCGGATTCGATAGCTTCCCAGAACGGGGCGGCGACCACCGCAGCCGCCTCCTCGAGAACGAGCCCCTTCTTTCGAATCAGGTAGTCGAAAAGGTAGGTGATGACCTCGGTGTCCGTCTGCAGCGTGCACTGGTACCCAAACATCTCTATGAAACGACGATTGGCGTCGTAAGACGATATTTCCCCGTTGTGCACCACGGAAAAGTCGAGCAGCGAGAACGGATGCGCGCCGCCCCACCATCCCGGCGTGTTGGTGGGATAGCGCCCATGGGCGGTCCATGAATAGCCGCGGTATTCGTCGATCCTGTAGAATTCGCCTACGTCCTCGGGGTAGCCGACCGCCTTGAACACGCCCATGTTCTTGCCGCTCGAGAAAACGTAGCATCCCGGCATGTTCGCGTTCACGTCCATGACCATGCGGGCCACGAACTCGCGCTCGTCAAGCTGCATCGAGGCAAGCAGGGAGCGCAAGGGGTCGACGAAATAGCGCCAGATGACCGGTTCGTCGGAAATCTGCGGAATGGTTCTTGTAGGCATACGCTGCGACTCCACGATCTCGAAGCGCTCTTTCAGATACGCCTCGAACGATTTGCGGGCGCTTCGGTTGTCGAAGAACATATGCAGGGCGTAGAAATCGCGGTATTCGGGGTAGATGCCGTACCCCGCGAATCCGCCGCCGAGACCGTTCGAGCGATCGTGCATGGGGCGCATGGCGTCGATGAGCCTGCCCCCCGAAAATCGGTGGCCCTCCCTTGAGATGGCCGCCGCTATAGCGCATCCGGAAGGGATGCGGATGTTTCCTTCTTTTTCCATGCCGCTCCTCTCTGCCAGAACGAATCGAGCATGCCCCACGATCCCGCGCCAAGATGGACGAGAGCTGCGGCGCGGGCCGATTCGCCGAACAGCGCCCGCGCCGCAAACGTACAGCGCGGACGCGATCGCAAGCAGCGCGGCCCGAATGACAGCGCGGCCGCCCCGCTTGCGTGCACTGGCGGCATTTTCGTATTCGACAGATTCGCCCACGACGAAAAACGCGGTTGTTTTCACGGTCGAAGCATGCTCGTAACGAGAAGGACACAGAGCGGTCCTGCAGTTTTCGAACATGTTTCGACCGTGATTCGACTTTGAAAAATGTCTGTCTCGTGCAGGCGGGAAAACCCTTGTCGAACCTATAGTGTGCATCCGTTGAATACGGCCGGCCGACCATCGCCCGTTCGGCCTGCAGGCTCATCATCCTGCTCGCTAGCCCAGAGCGCTTCGGCCACAAAGAAAGGATGCAGCAATGAAGTCGGTGCCTGAGTATTTCGGAAGCATGGTCTTCGATGACAAATGCATGAAGGCGACGCTTTCGGCCGATGTCTACAAATCCCTGCGAAAGACGATCGACGAAGGCGCGCAGCTCGACGAAGGCGTGGCCAACGCCGTTGCCGCGGCCATGAAGGACTGGGCCCTCTCGAAAGGCGCGACCCACTACACCCACTGGTTCCAGCCGCTGACCGGAATAACCGCTGAGAAGCATGACGGCTTCATCGCCCCGTCTCCTGACGGAGGGGCCATCATGGAGTTCTCCAGCAAAGAGCTCGTGAAAGGCGAACCCGACGCATCTTCGTTTCCCTCGGGCGGCCTGCGCGCCACCTTTGAGGCGCGCGGCTATACGGCATGGGATCCCACATCGCCTGCATTCATCAAAGGAAACACGCTGTGCATCCCCACGGCGTTTTGCTCGTACTGCGGAGAAGCTCTCGACAAAAAGACGCCGCTTCTGCGCTCTGCGGCCGCGCTGAACGCCCAGGCTCTGCGCATCCTTCGTCTTTTCGGCAATACCGAAGCGAAATGTGTACGCGCCTACGTCGGGCCCGAGCAGGAGTACTTCCTGATAGACAAGGGGCTATTCGACCAACGATACGACCTGCGCTTCACAGGCCGAACCCTCTTCGGCGCCCGCTCCCCCAAAGGCCAGGAGATGGAAGACCACTACTTCGGCGTTATCAAGCCCCGCGTGGCCGCGTACATGCAGGACTTGAACCGCGAGCTGTGGAAGCTCGGAATCCTGGCGAAGACCGAGCATAACGAGGTGGCGCCGGCACAGCACGAGCTCGCGCCCATCTTCACCACCGTGAACGTGGCGACCGACAACAATCAGCTGACCATGGAGATCATGCAGAAAGTCGCCCTGAAGCACGGCATGGTCTGCCTGCTGCACGAAAAGCCCTTCGCCGGCGTCAACGGTAGCGGCAAGCACAACAACTGGTCCATCGGAACCGACACGGGAGCAAACCTTCTCTCCCCCGGAAAGACCCCGTACGAAAACGCCCAGTTCTTGCTTTTCCTCTGCGCCGTGATCAAGGCGGTCGACGACTACCAGGACCTCTTGCGCCTTTCGGTGTCCACCGCGGGCAACGACCACCGACTCGGAGCGAACGAGGCCCCTCCGGCAGTCATGTCCATCTTCGTCGGAGACGAGCTTTCCGGCATCCTCGACGCCATTGAAAAAAACAAGCCCTATCAGGAATCTCGCGACACCCTCATGAAGCTCGGCGTCGACGTGCTGCCGAAGTTCAGCCGCGACACCACCGACCGCAACCGAACCAGCCCCTTCGCCTTCACCGGCAACAAGTTCGAATTCCGCATGCTCGGCTCCTCCGACAGCATTGCCTGCGCGAACATCATGCTGAACAGCGCCGTCGCGGAAAGCCTGCGCATATACGCCGACAGGCTCGAGCGGGCCGAAGACTTCGAAACGACCCTGCACGAGATGATTCGCAAAACCATCAAGGACCACAAGCGCATCATCTTCAACGGAAACGGCTACGACGACGCATGGATCGAAGAGGCGCAGAAGCGGGGGCTTTCGAACTATCCCACCACCCCCGACGCCATGCCGCATCTGCTCGATGAGAAAAACGTCCGAATGCTCACCTCCCACGGGGTCTTCTCCAAGGCGGAGCTCGAGTCCCGCACCGAGATCATGCTCGACAACTACTGCAAGAGCGTCCGCATAGAAGCCGATACGATGTCGTTCATGGCGCGCACCCAGATAGAGCCGGCTGTCGCCTCCTATTCGCGCGAGCTCGCCGAAACCTGCTCGGCGAAAAAAAGCGCCTGCCCGGCAAGCGCCTGCGCCTACGAGACGAAAGCTATCATGCGTCTTTCTGAGCTGCTCGATGGAATCGAGCGCCGCACGGACGACCTCGATGCGGCCGTGTCGGCCTTGGACGGGTCTTCGGATGTCATCGCCCAGTCAACCATGATCCGCGACAGCGTGATTCCGGCCATGAGCGACCTGCGCAGCGTCTGCGACGAAGCCGAAACCGTGGTGTCCAAGAAATTCTGGCCCTTCCCCGTATACGGCGACCTGCTCTTCAGCGTGCAGTAGGAGCGAACATGACGAAATACATCTTCGTTACCGGCGGCGTGGTGTCGGGTCTCGGCAAAGGCATCACCGCCGCCGCCCTCGGGCGCCTGCTCAAAGCACGAGGACTCAAAGTGACGGCGCAAAAGCTCGACCCCTACATCAACGTGGACCCGGGAACCATGAGCCCGTATCAGCACGGCGAAGTCTTCGTCACCGAGGACGGCTCCGAAACCGACCTCGACCTCGGCCATTACGAGCGATTCATAGACGAGAACCTGAACAGATACTCGAACCTGACGGCGGGCAAAGTGTACTGGAACGTTTTGAACAAAGAACGTCGCGGCGAATATCTCGGGTCAACGGTGCAAGTCATCCCCCATGTCACCAACGAAATCAAGGAATTCGTCCGCAACGCGGCCCGCAAGACCGACGCCGACGTCGTCATCACCGAAATCGGAGGCACGATAGGCGACATCGAATCGCAGCCTTTCATCGAGGCCGTCCGTCAGATATCCCTCGAGGAAGACCCGCAAGACAGTCTGTTCATCCACGTGACGCTCGTGCCGTACCTCAGCGGATCGGACGAACACAAATCGAAACCGACTCAGCATTCGGTCAAGGAACTGCGCGGTCTAGGCGTCAGCCCCGACATCATCGTCCTGCGCTGCGACCGCCCCCTCGACGAAGGGATATTCGGCAAGATATCCTTGTTCTGCAACGTCAAGCGAGACTGCGTGATCGAGAACCTCACGCTGCCCGACCTCTACGAAGCTCCCCTTATGCTCGAGCGCAAGGGGCTTTCCGACGTCGTGTGCCGCGAGCTCGGCATCGATGCGCCGCAGCCCGACCTCGGCGAGTGGAAGGCGATGATAGACAGAAGCAGAACGGAAAAACACCCGGTCCGCATCGGCATCGTCGGAAAATACACCGAGCTGCACGACGCCTATCTCTCCGTGGTCGAAGCCGCCAAGCACGCCGGCGTCGAATGCGGAGCGAACGTCGAGTTTTCCTGGTTCGACTCCGAACAAATCGACGCGTGCGCCGAAGAGGCCTTGAGTGGCGTCGACGCGATAATCGTCCCCGGCGGCTTCGGGGAACGAGGCGTGGAAGGCATGATCGCAGCCGCCTGTTTCGCCCGGAAAAACGCCGTCCCGTTCCTTGGCATCTGCCTTGGCATGCAGGTGGCCGTCATCGAATTCGCGCGCAATGTCGCAGGGCTCGTCAATGCGAACTCGGCGGAATTCGATGGTACGTCGCCTTTCAAGGTCATCGACTTCATGTCGGGCCAAAGCGACGCGGTCGACAAGGGAGGCACGCTGCGCCTGGGCGCATACCCCTGCGTCATCGAGCCAGACACCACGATGCGACGCTGCTATGATGCGAAAGAAATCAGCGAACGGCACCGCCATCGCTACGAGTTCTCCAACGAATGGCGCGCGCATCTGCAGCAGGCGGGCCTCGTCATAAGCGGCACCTCCCCCGATGGAAATCTCGTCGAGGCCGTCGAGGCGCCCAAGCACCCGTTCTACGTCGGCGTACAATTCCACCCCGAATTCAAGAGTCGTCCCAATCGCCCACATCCGCTGTTCATGGGCCTCGTCCGCGCAGCGCTCGAGCGCTCGCAAGGAGGAAACGAATGAGCATCCATGAAGAATGCGGCGTATTCGGCCTGTTCTCGCCTCGGCCGATAGACGCCGCCAACACGGTCTGCTACGGCCTGCACGCGCTGCAACACCGAGGCCAAGAAAGCTGCGGCATAGTCTGCAACGACGACGGGGTCTTCGTCTCGCACAAAGACCTGGGGCTTGTAGGCGACGTCTTTTCGGCCGAGGTCCTCAAGGCATTCCCGCCATGCAGCATCGCCATCGGCCATGTCCGCTACGCCACCACCGGAGCCGGCAACCGAAGCAACTGCCAACCGCTTGAAGTGAACCATCAGAAAGGCAGCATGGCCATAGCGCACAACGGCAATCTCAGCAATGCCGATGTGCTGCGCGACGAACTCGAGCTGAGCGGCGCGATCTTTCACACGACGAGCGATACGGAGACAATCGCCTACCTCGCCACGCGCGAACGACTGAGCGCGCCTTCCATCGAAGAGGCGCTCGCGCGCACTATGGACTTCCTCGAAGGCGCATACTCCCTCATCGTCATGTCGGCCCAAAAGCTCGTCTGCGTCCGAGACCCGCAAGGATTCCACTCGCTTTGCATCGGCAAAACGCCCGACGGCGCCTATATCGTCGCTTCCGAAAGCTGCGCCCTGAGCGCCGTCGGTGCAACATTCGTGCGCGACATCGAACCGGGAGAAATCGTCATCTTCGGACCGGACGGCGTGAAAATCGACCGCAGGCGCTGCGAGACCAAACCGCTGACGATATGCTCGTTCGAGCATATCTACTTTGCCCGTCCCGATTCGGTCATCGACGGCGTTTGCGTGCATTCGGCCCGCGTCGAGTCGGGGCGCATCCTGGCAAGGACGCATCCAGTCGAAGCCGACGTCGTCGTGGGCGTCCCCGACTCAGGGCTCGATGCCGCGCTGGGATACAGCGAGGAATCGGGCATCGCCTACCGCATGGGACTCATCAAGAACAAATACGTAGGACGAACCTTTATCGCGCCGTCGCAGGACGAACGCCTCGACAAGGTACGCATCAAGCTGAGCGCTATCGCCGAGACCGTGCGCGGCAAGCGCGTCGTGCTCGTCGACGACTCAATCGTTCGCGGAACCACCAGCGCACGCATCGTCGCCCTCTTGCGGGAAGCGGGAGCCGCCGAAGTGCACCTGCGCATCTCGGCGCCACCTTTCCTGCACGCGTGCTATTACGGAACCGACGTCGATTCCGAGGAGAACCTGGTCGCGCGCGGGCGTACCGCAGAAGAAATCGCGCAGATCATAGGGGCCGATTCGCTTGGCTATCTCCCCATAGAATCGCTTGACGCGATCACGGGCGGCAAGGGATGCTGCCGCGCATGCTTCGACGGAAACTACCCCACCCCCATCCCCGCCAACACGAAGAAGAACCGTTTCGAAACCAAGCTAGGAGAGAAAAACCGATGATGAAAACCCCGGCAAAAAAAGAAATGCTCTACGAAGGCAAGGCGAAAAAGGTATGGACGACTGATGCACCCGACGAACTGGTCATCGAATACAAAGATGACGCCACGGCGCTGAACGGAAAGCGCAAGGAGACCATCGAAGGCAAGGGCCTTTTGAACAACCGCATCTCCAATCGCATCTTCGCTTTTTTGAACGACCAGGGCATCCCGACTCATTTCGTAAACGAGATAGACGAGCGAAACGCCGTGGTGAGGCATGCCGAGATGATTCCTCTCGAAGTGGTGGTGCGCAATATCGCGGCAGGAAGCTTCTCGAAGCGCCTCGGTATGACGGAAGGACAGCCCCTTTCCAGGCCGGCGATCGAGTTCCATCTGAAAAACGACGAACTCGACGACCCGATGGTTTCGGGCCACGACGCGCTTGCTTTGGAACTGGTCGACGAATCCGAGCTCGACCGCATCGTGGAGCTTGCCCTGGAAATCGACAAGGCCCTCAGCGGCTTTTTCCTGGAGCACGAGCTTACGCTCGTCGATTTCAAGCTCGAGTTCGGACGCTTCAAAGGTTCGATCATCCTCGCCGACGAAGTGTCTCCCGACACCTGCCGCATCTGGGATGCAACAAGCGGTGAAAAGCTGGACAAAGACCGCTTCCGCCGCAATCTGGGCAATGTGAAAGAAGCTTACGAAGAAGTTGCCCGCCGTCTGGGCCTTTAAGCCTTCGACCCGCAGATCCCCATGGGGATTTTCTTCTTGCTTATTGCCCGTTTTCGAACGGCGCCGCCGACCGCCAAGGCCTGCGGCGCCGTTTTGCGTCGAAGAGCTGCGGCACCGGGCCACCGAACACCGAATCTGCGGCGCCGCTCGATAAGGGCCTAGCGCAACCCGCCAGCGCGCCCCGATTCGCGCAGTGCGGCGGCCATCGAGGCGCGACGATGCCACAGCCCCGCCTCAAGCCCCACCGGATAGGAATGAGGATTGAGGAAACGCTTCTGCGATTCGTCGAGACGAGAAATGCCGGCAGCCGTCCTTTCTCGAGCGGCAAGCGCCGAGCGTTCCTCGTCCGAGAGGACGGAAACGCCGCGACGCGCAAGCGGATGCAAAAGCGTCTCGAAAGCGTACCCCGCGAGCTTTTTCTGACGAAGAATGTCCGCCGGATCGATGATCGTGCCTTCCCCGTCCACCGGCTCATTCACGTCGAAGACCATATCGCCCGCGATGCGACCGTCCGCGAAAGAATAGCGACGCACGTCCAGCACGCCGGGAAGCGTGAGCTTGGAGGACTGCTCGGATACCTTCAATCTGTTGGACCACGCCTTGCGACCGGCAACGCGCGTTGCCGAGAGCTTGTAGACCCCGCCCAGGGAAGGTTGGTCGTAGGCACAGGCGAGCTTCGTGCCGACGCCCCACGACATAACGTCGGCTCCTTGATCGCGAATAGACTTGATGGTGTATTCGTCCAGATCGTTGGAAAGGACGATGCCACAATCGACAAGACCCGCGGCATCAAGGCGCTCGCGGGCGTAGCGAGCAAGCCAGGCGAGGTCTCCCGAATCGATGCGTATGCCAGCAAGTCTCTCCCCCTGAGCGCGCATCTCCAGGCCGACCTCGATCGCATGCTCGATACCCTGCTTGACGTCGTAGGTGTCCACGAGCAGGATGCAGTTCTTAGGAAACGTCTTCGCATAGGCGCGAAACGCTTCTATCTCGCTATCGAACGCCATGACCCACGAATGGGCATGCGTGCCGGAGACCGGAATATCGAACATTTTGCCCGCGAGCACGTTCGACGTGGAAGCGCAGCCTCCCACCACCGCAGCACGGCTCGCCCATAGCGCACCGCCTGCTCCCTGGGCGCGGCGAAGACCGAACTCCGCCACCGGGGCTTGGGCGGCAAGGCAGACGCGCGCCGCCTTCGTCGCGATGAGCGTCTGGAAATTCATGCAGCACAGAAGAGCCGTCTCGAGCAGCTGGCACTGCAGGATGGGACCTGTAACGCGCACAATGGGCTCCATGGGAAAAACCACCGTGCCTTCGCGCACCGCGTCCACGTCAAGCGTCAGCCGCATCTCGCGCAGATACGCGAGGAACCCCTCGTCAAACAGCGGACCCCCGCCCGGAGCCTGCAAAGACCCGAGATAGGCGACGTCTTCGTCGGAAAACGCGAAGCCGTCTATCATCTCCGCAAGCTGCGCGGCTCCGCACGCTATGGCAAAGCCCCCTTTGAAGGGGTTTTCGCGGAAGAACATGTGAAAGCACGCTTCTTCGTCCAGTTTTCCGTTAGCCCAGTATCCTTGCGCCATCGTGAGCTGATACAGATCGGTCAAAAGCGCATACGCGAGCGTCCGACGAGGCAATTCGCCCGATGGCGCATCCTGCGTCCCCAAAACGGCATCTTCAAGCATCATGCAAGCCTTCTCTCATGTCGCCTTGTCGCAATCGGCAAAGGCGAACCGCCTCCATCGAGGAGGCGCAACGTATCCTGACGAAAAGGCTGCCGCATGAGATCATACGACAGCCTTGAAGACTAATTGTCTTGACGGGCCTCTCCGCCTTGGGCCTTATGGCTACGACGGCGCGATTTGCGGTGCTCGCTTGAGGCGGGACGATTCGATGAGGACGAGCGGTCGACGGCGTTGCGACGCTGCTGGGAATCCCGCGTATCGGAAAGGCTCGAGGAACGCTGCCCGGGACGCGCCGCAGAACGGGTCTTCTGCTTATCTGCAGCCCCCTGCGAACGCTGCGGCTTCGAGGCGCTGCGCTGCTGGTTTTTCGGCTGCTGCGAAGAATTCTTCGTACCTTCGCGCTTCTGGGAGCCGGAACGCTGCTGGCGGGGGCGATCGGCGGAAACGGAAGACCCTTCCGCGCCACGACCGCGACCCGAACGACGGCGACGGCGCGACGAAGACGACTTTTTCTTCTCCGCCGCATCCGCGTCGGACTTACGCGACGAAGAACGACGGGCGGATGGTTTTTCGGCGAGCTTGTCGGTCCCGGTGAACATGGGCGTTATCAAGGTCTCGACCGATGCCGAAGGCGTCCGGTCGCCGTTGACGCACTCTTCGTACACATCGCGAGGAACGATGCCCGGCTTGCCCGTCTTCTTGTCTATGTCCATCTCGGAAACGGGAATCTTCACGCGCTTGTCGCCCGCCATGATGGTGACCGTCTCGCGCGGCACGTTGACCTCGATGACCTTGGCATCCCCTTCGGGGGTGGACACCATGGAGTTCATTTTCGGGCAGCGCGTCTTGAATTCCTTATACGTGTCGGCCTCGTAGCGCAAACAGCACATCAAGCGTCCGCAGACGCCGGAAATCTTCTGGGGATTCAAAGACAGGTCCTGGTCTTTGGCCATGCGAATGGAAACGGGATTGAACTCGCCGCCGAGACGCTTGCAGCACAGTTCCTGGCCGCAGTGGCCCAAACCGCCCACGATGCGAGCCTCGTCGCGCACGCCAATCTGGCGCATGTCGATACGCACGTGAAAGCGCGCCGCCAGAACGCGAACGAGCTCTCTGAAGTCAACGCGGTCTTCCGCTTCGAAGTAGAAGACGGCCTTGTCCCCATCGAAGAGGAATTCGACCGTCACCGGATGCATGTCGAGCTTCTGCTCGGCAACCATCTGCTTGAACACCGGAAGTGCTTCTTCGGCTTTTGCCTGCATTTCCTTCCAGGCAAGCTGGTCTTCGACGGTGGCCTTGCGCTCCACCGGCTTCAGCGCGCACTTCAGGTTCTCGATGGCCTTCTTGTCGACCTCTTTCAGGTCTTCGTCGGCTATACCGTATTCCAGTCCACGTTCGGTGCGTACGATGAGCGCATCGCCCGCACGAAATTCGACCCCGTTTGGATCGAACCACAAAACCTTGGGATTATAGGTAAGCCTGACCGCAGCAACGTTAGGCATACAGTTCCTCTCTTATCTCAAAAAGCATAGCTTCGATGCTCACTTGCGGGGAGACATTATACGAGATGGCCTCGTCGGCCGCTTGCACGCGCATCAAAGCACGGCAAACCCGCGCAAGATCAGTGCGCTCTGCGCAATCGCGAAGCGCGTCGAAGCAGTCCACGTTTATCACGAGGCGCTCGGCGCCCGAGCAGATCATCTCCACATCCCTCAGCCACGATTTCGCCACGCTCGTCATCTGACGCAAAAGCTCGAAGCTCGCTTGCGACAAAGCGCGTTTATGGCGCGTTTCGAGCGTTTTCAGAGCCGACTTCTGCAAGAGCTCCGACCGCTCATCCAAGACGCGCTCCTGTTCTCGACGAACCTGGTCGAGCGGAGCTTTCGATGCGAGAACGATTTCTGCGGCGTAGCCGAGCACGTCAAGGTCGTCGGCGCGAGCAAGCGATGCAAGCGCCTGCGTCATGGTCAGCCGCAACCGAGCACGCTCCTTGGAACGAAGAAAATCCGCCGCCTTGGTGATAGATCCGCCGCACGCCTCGATGGCAATGGAGGCTTCGGGCAGCGTGCATCCCGTGTTTTGAACGAGAATTCCCGCAGCCTCGCTTGCCGGTATATGGCGAAAAGGAACCACCTGACAGCGCGATACGATGGTGGGAAGCACGCTCTCGCGCGTACGGCCGAGCAGGATAAGCACCACATCCGACGGAGGCTCCTCGAGCGTTTTGAGAAACGCGTTCGCAGCAGCGGTCCCCAAAAGATCGACGCGGTCGATGATGTACACCTTGCGCTTCGCCTGGATGGGGGCCAGCAGCGTATCGGCCATGACGTCGCGTATCTGATCGACCACGTAGCCCTGCGCACCCTCCGGAGCAAGATAGTGCACGTCGGGGTGGGCTTTGCGCACAATGCGACGACACGCCTGGGACGTGCAGCCTTCGCAATCCGCGCACGGATCACCTTCGCAGAGGATAGCGCGCGCAAACGCATAGGCGGCCTGGGTTTTGTTCGACCCCGCAGGCCCGCAGAACAGATGCGCATGGCTCACGCGGTCGGACGACACGCACGAACGAAGAAACTCGCGCACCTTCGGCTGGCCGATAATGCCGTCGAACACATCGGACATCAGCGCACCTCCTTATCGGAAAAAGACGCGCAGCCCCCGCCAAAGACGGCTTTTTCGCCTCGGCCTGCGTACGCGTCGAACCGCTTGAAGAACGTCTCGTCGCGAAGAAAGGCCTCGAACGGAAAGAGGTCGCGCAGCTCGCAGAAGACGGCTCGCGCCGTATCCGATATCGCAGAGGCGGATTCGACCGTGCGGACGCGCTGCGGGTCGTTGCGAGACAGCGTGGCAAACGCCGCGCGCACGCGCTCGTGAAAACGCGCACCCTCCGATTCGAGGCGGTCGGCCTGGCCGAACTGGACGGCCCTATCAAGGCCGTCTTCAACGCTTGGCGGCACAAGCAGAATCGTGCGGTCGGGACGGATACCCTGGCATGCGAAGGCGTTCGCCCGATCGATGAAAAGCGCGTCCATGCCGCGCCCACCGCCTTGGTAAGCCACCGTGGAATCGTAGAACCGATCGCACAGCACGACAGCGCCTCGATCAAGCGACGGGGCGATCACCTCGTGGACTATCTGGGCACGCGCCGCTTCATAGATAAGAAGCTCGCATTCATCGCACATCGCCTTGTTGGAGGGATCGAGCACGATGGAGCGAAGGCTCTCCCCGATCGAAGTGCCGCCCGGCTCGCGCAGCCTGACAACCTCTCGCCCCAGGGACTCGAGCACTTCGGCAAGGATCGATATATGCGTGGTCTTTCCCGCCCCTTCGCCTCCTTCGAAGGTGACGAACACGCCGCGATGCACCGGGTCGGACGCGTCCTCGGCGTGTTCCCCATCTTGCCCCTGCTGCTTGGCCGCATTGCATGAACAGCCTGCGCCATGAGCGGAAATATCCTTATATACACCGTATAGTTCATGCATGTCCGGGGCTGCCTCCGTAGGCGAAACGGCCGCTTTTCGGAGGCAGCCCGTGGTCTCAGCAGTCATATATGCAGTCTCCTTGAGTATCGATTCCCACGAATACAGGCAGGTCACAAACCTCTATACGGCGTAAAGCTTCCGTACCGAGATCGTCGTAGGCAACAACATGCCCGGCAATGACGCACTGCGCCAGCAACGCCGCCGCGCCACCCGTTGCCACGAAGTACACCGAGCCGGTCTCTTGACAGGCCCGAGCGACCTCGGCGCTTCTCACACCTTTCCCGATTGTCGCCATAACGCCGGCACGATGCAGACGCGGCGCCGCGAAATCCATGCGAGAGGCCGTGGTGGGACCGACTGCCCCGAACGGACGACCTGCCGCGGCGGGCGAAGGGCCGGCATAGAAAATAGTCGCGCCGTCGAGCCCGTAAGGAAGAGACCCCTGTTCTTCAAGTTCGGCGACCAGGCGAATATGCCCCGCATCGCGCAGCATGAACATCTCGCCGGAAAGCAGGCACGCATCGCCCGCGCGCAGCGTCTTGAGCTCTTCCCTATCGAGCGGCAAAGACAAATCCTTGGGTGTTGCCATCTCACTTCCCTCCCTGCGCGCGAAATGCCAAAGGCTCGCACGTAAGTTCCACCGTTGCACGCCTCATGGCCGAGCAGCCCATATTGATGGCAAGAGGCAATGCGGCGATATGGCAGGAAGCGGTTTCGACATGAACATCGAGGGCGAGCGTCTTGCCGCCGAGCGCCCCAGGACCCATGCCCGTGGCGTTCACCATATCGAGCAGTTCTTCTTCGAACGCCGCAACGCGGTCGTCGCCTGAGCGCTCACCCACAGGACGCAGGAGAGCCGTTTTAGCCAAAGACGCCACCTTGTCGAACGTCGAGCCCACGCCCACACCGATTACAAGCGGCGGGCAAGCATTCGCCGCCTTCGCACGCACGCATTCCATGATCTCGCGCACGACGCCCTCCCGCCCGGAACCGGGCGTAAGCATGACCACGCGCGAAGCGTTGTCGGATCCGCCACCTTTCAGCAAAACATGCACGCGAGCACCAGGGGTGTCCACGAAATGAATGTCGGTGAATGCGGGCGTGTTATCGCCGGTGTTGGCACGGTCGAACAGCGCATCGCATACGACGCTTTTGCGCAAACGCGCCTCCGTATACGCCCGAGCAACAGCCTCGTCGACGCCGGCGAACACATCGCCCGGCACCGCCACATCGGGGCCGACCTCGAGACAGACCCATACCGTGCCTGTGTCCTGACATATAGGTACGCGATCGCGTCGCGCGATATCGGCGTTTTGAAGCAGATGGTCGAGCACGATGGCGCCACGGGTGTCGCCCTCGGCCGTACGGGCCGCTTCAAGGGCCGCGAGCACGTCATTCGGCAGTTCGCACGCTATCTGGGGAATGACCTCGTACACTGCGCGGGCAACATCTTCTTTGGTGATGATTTCGAAAGTATCCATAGCGCAATAGTATAACCCGCTTGCCGCACGCAAACACCGCCCCTTGCGAAAACCGAACGGTTTTCGCATCGCAAGACCAAGATGGAGCAACCGCAAGTGTCAGATATACTATACAGCCCTTGCGCTCGACCGAAAGATGCGAGGCCGTGGTCTCCCAGGCAGGCGTTTCCTTTCCGAAAAACCGACGTGTGCCATGGCGTATAAGAAAGGCGAAAACCCATGATAGATACCGAACAATGGAGCGAAACGCTCCTGGAAAAACTCCAAGCTCACTTCGGCGACCATCTCGTGTTTGCAGGAATGCAGGGAAGCCGCGCACGAGGCGAAGCCCGCGATGAAAGCGATATCGACTTCGTCGCCATATTCGAGACGCTTGACGCAAGCATCATCCGACAATACCGCGAAATCGTAGCGACGATGGAGCGAAGCGACCTTGCATGCGGATTCGTCGGCAGCCGAACAGCCCTGGCCGCATGGCCGCACCACGAGTTGATCCAGTTTGTCAACGACACGAAAGCGCTGCATGGATCGCTTCTCGATATCGTCGAAGCGCCGACGAAAAGCGAGGCGCGTCAGGCTGCCGCGATCGGCGCAGCGGGCCTCTATCACGCCGCCTGCCACCTTTGCGCGTTCGACTCGATGCAAAACCCCGATCAGAACTACGATGCGACGAAGGCGCTTTTCAAGAACGCGGTCTTCACTATGCAGGCCCATTGCTTCGCGCAAGGGTCGAACTACCCGCACTCTCGTGCCGAACTCGAACACATCCTCGAACGCCAAGGCTGGAACGAAGAGGCGGACATTTTGCGCATCGGATGCGACGAGGAGGCTCTTCGGGCGCATTCCGTCGACACGCTCTGCGACATGATTATCTCGTGGTCAGAGCGCATCATGGCGACATACACGGAAAGCCCCCGGGCGCTCGTCATCCGTGAAGAACGCGAAACCGACCGCGAGCAGGTTGAAAAGCTGATTCGCGAGGCTTTCAACAACCATTACGTTCCTGGATGCTTCGAACACTACCTCGTGCGACTCATGCGCTCCCACGAGGACTTCCTTCCCGAGCTCGACCTCGTCGCCGAGAAAGGTGGCATGGTCGTTGGAAGCATCATGTACACGAAAGCGACGCTAACCGATGGCTCGGGAAAGGCGAAAAACATCCTCACCTTCGGACCGATCGCGATACACCCGCATCACCAACGAAAAGGATACGGAAAAGCACTGATGGAGAAATCGTTCGAACGAGCACGCGAGCTCGGATATGACACGATTGTCATCCTGGGAAACCCTGCGAATTACGTCGGCAGCGGGTTCGTCAGCTGCAAGAAGCACAACGTGCACATGGAAGACGGAAGCTTCCCTGCGGCACTGTTGGTCAAAGAGCTCGTCAAAGGAGCCCTCGAAGCGAACGACTGGACCTACCGATACAGTTCCGTCATGGATATCGACGAGGGGGAGGCGCAGCGCTTCGACGATACGCTGGACCCCCTCGAAAAAAGATGGCAGCCGAGCCAGGAGGAGTTCTACATCCTAGGAAACGCATCCTTGTAAACGGAATCGGCCGCGGGCGCAATTCCCGCGGCCGATTTATCCGACTCTATAGGACAAAAGCTCTGTAGCCCTCATTCGACCTACGACATAGCGTTGCAGAACCAGCCCGTAATGCTCGTAGGATGAGTGATGGCGGTTCCCACGACCACAGCGAATGCGCCGGCATCGAGCGCCTCATGAGCCTGAGCCGGCGTATGCACGCGGCCTTCGCAAAACACCGGCGTATCGCCGGCGACGGCCACTGCTTCGCGCACGAAATCGAGGTCGGGACCCTCCGTCTTCTCGCGGCCGGGCGCATAGCCGGCCATGGTGGTGGAAACGATATCCACGCCCGCGGCAACAGCACGATGCACGTCATCCATGCATGCGCAATCGGCCATGACGAGCGTCTCTCCGCGCACGGCCTCCACCGTGTCTTCGAAGGTCGACCCGTCGGGACGCAAACGACCCGTCGCATCGATGGCTACGATATCGGAACCTGCGGCGATGCAGGCGCGCGCATGACGCACGGACGGCGTGATATAGACGCCTTCGTGACCTTCTTTCCACAGGCCGATCACGGGGATTTCTACACGACCCTTGATGGCCGCGATATCGGAAAGGCCCTGGCAGCGAATAGCGGCCGCGCCGCCCAATTCGGCAGCACGCGCAATCTGGGCCATGGTCTCGGAATGGCGCATGGGTTCTCCCATGTACGCCTGGCAGCTCACAATGAGCTTGCCGCGAAGTTGTTCGATCAAAGGATGCATCTTCTACCCTTTCAAGGAGTCCAGCAGATTTTCCGCAGCGCCGACCAAAGGCGCGTTGGAGCCCAAAGCGGCATCGACGATGGGAAGCTTCGACTGCACTTCGGGAGCATGCGAGGCAAAAGCCTCCTGCAACGCATTGCGCCAAAGAGGGCCCGCCTTCACGACTGACCCCGAAACAACCGCCATCTCGGGGTCGAGCATGTTCACCCAGCCCGCAAGCGCGATGCCCAAAGACCGGCCTGCGTTCGAAATGACTTCAATGGCGGCTTCTTCGCCGTCGCTTGCACGAGAAGAAATGTCCGCGCCGCTCAAGGAGCGCCCCGTCAGGGCGCGATAACGGGCCTCGATTCCGCTTCCCGATGCAACCGATTCGAGGTTTCCGTCCCCTGCGCACAGCGTATTCGGCGTCGCTCCGATCTCGCCCGCAAAACCGTGACAGCCTCGCACAATTCGCCCGTTGACAATAATGCCGCCGCCAAGCCCCGTGCCCGGAGCCATGACAATGCACGTCTGCGCGCCGCGCGCCGCACCCCAGCGAGCCTCGCCGAGCGCATGGGCCTGAACGTCACCAAGCACGGCCACGGGGAGCCCGAAAGCGTCACGCAGATGCTGCGCCACCGGCCGTCC
>OLRQ01000311.1_pt1 | contig 53523 bp, 40 predicted proteins | sample 1671971 | NCBI WGS metagenome assembly OLRQ01 (sample SAMEA3136631, study PRJEB25190) | human gut metagenome | biome: human gut; feature: human-associated habitat; material: faeces | place: Austria | collected 2013
GTCGTGGTCGTGGTCGTGGTCGTGGTCGTGGTCGTGGTCGTGGTCGTGGTCGTGGAGATTGTCGCCCTCGCCGTGCAGATACGCCATATCGTGATCGTGGTTTTCGTGCGCTTCGTCCAGAAGCACCGCAAAATCGCACGCATCGAGCCCCGCTTTGGACACCCGCGAGACCCTCACGCCGAACCCCTCTACGGGCAAGCCCCGCAAAACAGCCTCGAGTTTTTCCTCGTTCGCCCCAAGATCGAGAAGGGCTCCTACCACCATGTCTCCGCTTATGCCCGAATTGCACTCCAGATACAGCGTTTGCACCGCTCGCACTCCTTCGTTTTTCTCTCAGAATTCTTGCCGTCTGCCAGGCCTCTCCAAACAACGTAAATCCGCTTGCCCCTACCGACCGAAACGATCTTCATTGACCTTGGCAAGAGATCCTACGTCGGTCCCGCAATAATCCCGCATCAAGCATGGTCGATGAGGGCCGCCTGGTAACCACCGCCAAATCCGTTGTCGATATTCACCACGGAAACCCCGCTCGCGCAGGAATTCAGCATTGCGAGCAAGGCTGTCACTCCCCCGAACGATGCGCCGTAGCCAACGCTTGTCGGCACCGCAATCACGGGGCACGATGCCATCCCCCCTATCACGCTGGGAAGAGCGCCCTCCATTCCCGCAACCGCCACGACCGCCCGGGCGCGCGCTATCTCATCGGCGTGGGCAAGCAGCCTATGTATGCCCGCCACGCCTACGTCGTACAAACGAACAACCCGACTTCCCATCATCTCTGCCGTAAGGGCCGCCTCTTCCGAAACGCGCAGGTCGCTTGTGCCTGCGGCGGCAACCACCACGTATCCGTTGCCATCGGGATCGGGAGCGCCTCCCACCACAACCATCTCGGCGTCTTCGTGGTATACGAACTCGGCAGCATCCCTTTCGGAAAGCAGCGATGCAACCTCGTCGGCCTTGGCGCGATCGACACGCGTTGCCATAACACGACGCTGGCCGGACGAACGAAGCGCCTGTATGATTCCGGCAATTTGCGCGGCGCTTTTTCCGGCCCCGTACACCACCTCGGAAACGCCCTGGCGGATGCCACGCTGCGTGTCTATCTTGGCATAGCCCAAATCACGAAACGGCTCGGTCTGAACGCGCGCCGTAGCATCGGCCGGACTCATCTCGCCCGCCGCCACCCTCTCGAAAAGATGTTGTAAATCGCGTTTCTCCATACCATTCCTTCTCGATTGTTTGAGCAAACCTATCCCAAACCAAGCGATTCTTCAACCCGATTGAGAGCAGCCTGGTCAATTCGGCTTCCTGCGGGAACCTTCGTCGCAAAACAAGAAAAATTTGGCTTGTCTGCCGTCGATAACCCCATCAACCTTGACGCAGCTCTTACGCAATCCTTGCTGAATCCCGCATCCCTCAACGGCGAAACAACACCCAATTCCGCCAAGGCGCGAAAACCAGGACGTCGAGAAGGGCCATCGGATGCATTCGTTCCATCGAGCAGAATCTTGCGACCGTCGCGCTCCATTGCATCAAGGATCGTCCCGAAAATAAACCGTTTGCACCAGTAGCATCGGTCAGGCGGATTAGCGCACACTTCGTCATGCGAAAGGATATCCGCCCGAATCAGTTCGAACTCCGCGCCGGTTTCTTCCGCAACGCGCCGCGCGTCGTCAAGCTCGAACGGAGCTTGAAACGCCGTCATCACCATATAGGCCTTCACATCTATTCCAGCATGCACAAGCGCCGCCAGCAAAAACGACGAATCGCACCCTCCCGAAAATGCAAGACCGTAACGAAGACGCGGATTGAGAGAAGATACAACGTTTTCCCAGGTTAAAATTTCACTCATCTAGCGACGCATTCCCTTCTCGGCTTCGCGAATCACCGTTTCGTAATGAGAAATCTTATAATCAAGGCGATCGAGGCCCGCCTGCAGAGCGGCAATACGCTCGCGAACCAGTTCGCGCTGTTCTTCGAGCAAAGTCTTTCTTGCGGGAGCCGTCTGATCCCCTTCCTCGAACAAATCCATGTATTCAATCAACGCCTCGATCGAGATGCCTGCCGAGCGCATGCATTTCAAAAACTCGACGGCGTTGCAGCTCGTTTCGTCATAATCGCGAATCCCCGACGCATTCCGCGGAACATGACGCAGCAACCCCACGCGCTCGTAATAGCGCAGCGTATCTGCAGAAATATCGTAGCGCTTGCTTACTTCGGCAATTTTCATGATCGGCCCTTCATCGATGCTTTAAAACCACAAGCAACTTCGCTCGTCCATGCGCATTGAAACACTTTAAGCCAACTCTAAGTCAAGTGAAGCGCAGAAGTGCAGATGCATCAAACCGCCCCGTACCGTCACGCCCCGAAGCGCACAAGGTCAATCAGCTCCTGTTTCGAATGGATGTTCAACTTTTCATACACGTGTTTGATATGCGTCCGCACCGTGTTGTAGGAGATTGTCAAATCGTCAGCAATATATTGAGCGCTACGCCCCATAGCAACCAACTCCAGGATTTCCGCTTCGCGCTCGGTCAACCCGAATCTTTCCGCAAGAGATCCGCATGACGGAACGTCGGCGGACGTGACCCCATTATCGTCGGAATCGAAAATGCCTCGGCTTACCGCCAGCCCGGCATCATCGACCCCGTAAGAACGCATCACCTCCGCGCCGCCTTCGCTCATATCACCCGCGATCGCGCAGTCGCTTTCGATGCGCTTCTCATCGCAGGACAACGACACGGCATCGATAGCTTCTCCTTTGCTGCACACGCTCGCATCCCGGCCCTCGCCGCCAAGCGCTCCCCATTCGGAATCCGTCCCGTTCTCCTTCCTCGAAACACCCGGAAGCAACCCTCGATTGTGCAGAGGGCCCGTTTGGAAAAACTCTTGCGCCACGCTTGCGAAATACAGAAAAGAAAGAACGGTGGCTGCGACAACAGAGAAAGGAACGAGGTCGAGCGTCGCAACCCGAGCAATAATCTGCCCTACGCACATGGCCTCGAACATCAGACCGACGGCAAGGCCTTCGACCGCATAGAGGGAGTCTCGTATGTCATAAGCGAATACGGCGATGAGTATGACCCACACGTTGCTCTCCCATAACGCATTGGGAGAAGCAGCCGGTATTGCCATCCCGCCCATAGCGGCACCCATAACGAACATCAAAATATACACGGTAAAGAACGAAACGAACGGCCCTATCCTTCCCCGCCTGCAATAAGGAGAGAAGCGCTTCATGAATTCACAGCAAGAAAGTATGAGAAAAACGGCAAGCCCTTCGAAAAAGACCATGTAATTCATGCCCGATTCCAGCACCACGCCACCATGGCCCGACACTTCTACCGCAACGCCTCCCGCGAGCGCGAACGCCGCCGAAACTATCGCAGGGACCCGAAGCGCTTGCATACGGCCGCTCAGTCTGCCAACTCCATCGGCTTTTCCAAACGAACGAAGCATGCAGGCAATGGCGATAAGGGGCATGGCGAGCAGAAAGCCCTCCGCCGCAGCATGAGAAAACGTGCTAACAACCCTGAAGAGAAAGTAAAACAGCACCGCTATCACCAAAGAGGAATCAACGCGGAATGCTGCAGCATCGAGGCGGGAGGAACTTGTGCTCGAAGCCCAAATGACCCCCACCCATCCGCAGGAAAGCCCCAAAAACATTGCTGCCATATAAAACAGCGCACTGTACGCAATAGGAAGAATGGAGACAAGCGCGAGCACCGCGCCCAGCACGGCAACCACGCTCACAACGGGAACGGCAAGCCATGACTCCGACGCAAAACGAAGCCGGAGCAAAAAACTTGAAAACGTATGGGCAAGAACAATGCCCGCAACAACAATGATAAGAAACGTAGCAAGCTCGCCAGGAGTCCGGCCAAGGCCGACATAATACATGACGCGAATCACCATATGCGATGCGAAGAAAAGCAAGATCCCCACGCCAACATCAAGAGCGTCGACATCCTTTGCAAATCTCGTCTTGCCACGCACGGCATCCATACGCCTCGCCCTCCCCAACGTTGCGAACCTCGATTATACGGCAGGCAAAACCCAGGTCGACCCGCATTTCGAGTGATATCGAAGCAATAGACCAGAACACGCCTTTGAGCTGGTATTTCGCTCGAAAAGAGTGATGAACAAGACCCCGTAGGCTCATATGATCGAAATCGGCGGGGCGACAAAAAAATCGGTCGGAAACGAACACCGAAGCATCACGGCCAACCCCGCCGCACAGCACAACAGGAGGGAACTATGAGCATCGACACATCAATGAGCCGCCGCAACTTCTTCAAGAGCGCCGCAGGGGCGGGCGCCGTCGCAGCGTTCGGGGCAACAGGCGCCGCAGCGTTGGCGGCAACCGGATGCACGCCGACAAACAACGCAGAGAAGGAAGCCGATATCGTGCTGAACGCCGATATATTCCAGAATGCGAAATGGAATTTCGAGATCGCACCCGAACCAATTCCCGAAGACGAGATAACCGAAACCGTCAATTGCGAAATCCTCATCCTCGGCGCAGGCGTTAGCGGGATCGTCACCGCCGTATCCGCAACGGAGGAAGGGGCGGACGTCGTGCTGATCGCCTCAAGCTCGGGGCCCGTCTCGCGAGGAGGGTCCAACGCAGCTTTCAACACGCGCCTCACCCACGAACTCGACCTCGATTATTCGCGCGAAGAAATCGAGCCGATCTTCCAGGAAATCTTCGCCTCGAACAGCTTCCGACTCGACCAGGATAAATGGTGGCTCGTCTACGACGAATCAGGCAATGCCATGAACTGGCTCATGGACAAGGTAGCCCCTTACGGCATCAGCACCGTCATCGAAAACAACCAGCAAGACGGCGGCAAGAACTGGTGGGACGGCGGCCCCTTGAAAACGCTGAACGTATCGCACTCTTTCGTGGCCGAGGGAGCAAACGCCGCAGGCGCATCGCAGCAAATCATGGTAGAGGCCATGGCCGAAGAGGCCGCCAAACAAGGTGCGCGCATCTTTTACAACACAACAGCGGTTCAGCTCGATCGCGAAGAAGGAGAGGGCGGACGCGTAACCGGCTGCGTGGCTGAACAAGATGGAAAATACATTCGCTATACGGCTTCGAAAGGCGTCGTGCTGGCAACGGGAGACTTCTCGCAAGACCGCGATATGGTGGCGAAATACTGCCCCATCGCCCTGCCCTTCGGCAATGGTGGCGTCTATGACGGCAGCGGCTTGAAACTCGCTCTTTGGATCGGCGCGGCATGGCAGAAATACACTCCCAACGCCCCCATGCTCGCCACCATGGGCGACGAAGTTCTACCTTGCCGTTGGTGGGCCGAGGGCGCGCTGACCACCTTCCCCGGCCTGCTGGTCAATAGCAAGGGCGTGCGCTACAGCAATGAGAACTGCACGTACGGCTACATGCCCTATCCGCAGCGCGTTCAGCCCGACGGATGCGCGTTCCTTATTTGGGACGACAACTGGGTCTACGACTCCGCCCCTTGGCAGGGCGATCGCGTAGGCGGCGAACCGCGCGACACCCAGGAAGTTTACGACGCCATCGCTATGCTCTTCGACCCGAACACCGACTGGACCACCACCGATGAGTACGCGGGATTCGACGCAACCATGGCAGAAAACGCCGTCAAGGCCGACACGCTCGAAGAGCTGGCCGACGGACTTGGACTGCCGCGCGATGAATTCCTCGCCCAGGTAGAACGCTACAACAGCTACTGCGAAACGGGTCTTGACGACGAATTCCATAAGGACAAGCGCTTCCTTTTGCCCGTCAAACAACCGCCGTTCTACGGCATCAAAAACGAGCCCTATACGCTCTGCATCACGGGCGGCTTGAACACCGATATCCAGATGCACGTATGTGATTCGAACAACGACCCCATCCCCGGTTTGTACGGCGTGGGTACGGTAGTCGGAGACATGTACGGCGACGTCTACGATTACAAGGTGCCGGGAATCAACCTCGGCGGTGCGTGTACCACGTTCGGATACCTGCTGGGCAAGAAGCTTCCCGCCGGAGAATGGTAAGCACTCAACCGAGACGTCGCTTCGTTGGATTCGCGCGCCAATAGGCCTCGCGGCGTTCGGACACAGCCCTCCCCTTCGGGCCGCTGCAGTCTTTCGGCTGCGGCGGCCCGAATTGCTTTCCCGCTTGCCGTATTCCAAAAAAACTAGGAATACCTAGCAACAAGATGGGCCAGCACGTCCATGCAGGCATCGTCGGCGCCAAGGGCAGGAATGTATGTAAAATGGGCATCGGCAAGGCCTGCAGCACGTGCGGCCGCATAATACGCATCGGCAGCCTCTTCGGCCACCTCGAACGACGTTTCAATGCAATCCACAGCAAAGCCAGGACAGACCACGGCAACATCGTCCACGCCATCGCATGCCAAACGCTCCAACTCGGGAACCAGCATGGGGCCCTGCCATTTCCTGCTATCGAACCGCGATTGATACGTCACCAGCACGTCTTCGTCATCCATGCCGAGAACCCCTGCCAAACGTTCCGCAGTCTTTCGCGTCGTTTCAACGTAAGTGTCTCCGCGCTTTGCGAACGAGACGGGAACCGAATGAAACGAAACGACCAGCTTCGAAGACGGCAAGGCTCGAGGAAGCCACGAGCGAAGAACCGATTTGGCCAGCGCCTCTATATACCCGGGGGCGTTCCAATATTCGTCGATGAAAGTCCACTGGTCGTCCCCTGGAGCGATACGCCCCATCTGTCGACAGAATTCCTCATGGCACGTGCCCGCGCACGCGCGTGTATGCTGCGGATACAGCGGCAGACCCACAATGCGGTCGGCCCCGGCGTCGCGCAATTCATGCAGCCCTGCCTCGATGGAGGGATTCCCGTAGCGCATTCCCAGCCGCACCGCGACGGTCTCACCGAGCAGTTCCCCAATTCGCCTTTCCAGCTCTTCGCATTGCTTTTGAGATTCCAGCAAGAAAGGACTGCCCTGGGGAGTCCAAAACGCCTGATAACGAGCGGCGGTTTTCTTCGGGCGATTCGGCAGGACGAAAAGATTCAAAATAGGCTGCCACAGAAACGCCGGCATATCCACGACGTTGCGGTCGGAAAGAAATTCCTTCAAGTACGGCCTTATGGCCTCAGGCGTCGGATCGTCGGGCGTACCCGTATTCATCAGAAGAATGCCCAGCATCACAACCCTTTCCGAGTTCATGGCAAATCGGCGAACAGGGCGCCGAAAGTAAATTTTGAGCAGTTGGCCCCACGCCTTGCATCCAAAATGCAGCTCGACAGCGTTCCGGACTCGAAAAACACCCGAAACGTATCAACGGGCACGCATTTTCCAATAAGGCAACCCTATGAGCATCAAATTAATCAACAGATTCTTTCAATTCGTAGATTAATTTGTATGCACAGCGTTTGTCGCATCGTCCCGTTGGTACGTATCGTGCAAAATTCGATAAAAAACGCCGTGCTCGCGCAAGAAGTCGCACAACCGCACCAAATTGACCGCCGGCATGACGGCAGAAAACGCCCTGCAGCGCCCTTGACTGCAAGCAACGCATCGCCATACGCCAAATTACGGCGCCGTAGACTTTAGCATTTCGAACAACGTTCAGGGAAAACGCCCGCAATGAAGCACGTCTTTACGCTAATGAGCGTACGCGACACCCATCATGGCCGCACATGATGACACCGCGCGCAACGCCAGCCCGCATCGTCGGACCACAATATCCAAAGACCGACAGCCCAATTCTAAAGCGCAACTCCGCGCTAGCGCCCGAACAGCTCTTCGGCCTGCGCCATGCGCTTGGCAATAGGCACGCCGAAGGGGCAGCGCGCCTCGCATTCCTCGCACGCAATGCACGAAGATGCCGTCTCGCCCAACGCCTCATAGTGCGCTTGCACGGATGCCGGCACCTCGTCCTGCATGACGGCAAGGTCATAGAACTTATTCACCAGCGCAATGTTGATACCCGATACGCACGGCGCGCAATGCCCGCAGTAGGTGCACTGCCCGTAATAAGCGTGGCGCGGGGCGCCGACAAGCACGCTCGCATAGTCGCGCTCCTCTTCGCTTGATTGCTCGTAAGCGAGCGCATCGTCAACGTGCTCCAACGTCGTCACGCCCACCATGACGCTAGCGACAGCGGGGCGCGTCAGCGCGTAATGAATGCACTGCACGGGCGTAAGCGCCACGCCGAACGGAGATGTCTCCGCGGAAAGAAGACGGCCGCCCGCATAGCCTTTCATCACCGTTATCCCCACGTCTTCGCGCTCGCACGTCGCGTACAGCTCGGCGCGAACGGGCTCCATGCCCTCAAGTTCTTCGTCGTATTCACCGAACATGTCATCGAGGTTTTCCGAGGCAGGCATCATATCGAAAGCAGGGTTCACGCTGAACATAATGGCTTCGATTTCGCCCTGACAAGCGGCAAGCAGCGCCACGTCCGGGTTGTGCGTCGAAAGACCCACATGCCCAATCGCGCCCGTCGCCTTCAATTCGCGCACGTAAGCCATGAACTCGCCGTTGACGACCCGCTTGAACTCCTCCACGTCGTCCACGTAGTGAATCATGCCGAGCTCCACATGATCGGTTCCCAAACGCGCAAGCAAATCCTCGAACGCCGGACGAACCTTGTCCATGTCGCGCGTGCGAACATACTGGCCGTCCTGCCACGTCGCCCCAATATGGCCCTGAACGATCCAGTGGTCGCGCTGTCCTTCAATGCCCTCTCCCAACGCGCTTCTGACCTCAGGATTCGGCATCCAACAATCCAATATATTCACGCCTGCGGCGGCGAAGCGGTGCGTAATCTCCACCACTTCTTCGACCGGCTTGTCTTCCATCCATTCGGCGCCAAAGCCTATTTCGCTCACCATCAAATCGGTCTTGCCCAAACGACGATAGTTCATGAGGCCTCCCTCTCTTTGATACCGCACGGTGCGTAAACGGAACCCTTAGGCGAAAATCAACCCGTTGCTCACCAGCATCCATCCCAAAAACGCCACCCAGGCAACCGCCATCACAATGCGCACGGCATTGGGCACGCGCAGCCCGGGCTCGGGCACCATGAGCATGGCGATGGCTCCGCCGAGCGCGCCGCCCAAATGGCCGCTGATAGAAATGCCCGGCACCAAGAACGAATACGCCACATTAGCCGCAATCACGCCCCACATGCCCTTGCTGTATTCAGCGAAAAATTCGCGGCCCTCGCGATGCAGCACGCCCAGAAGCGCCGTCGCCACAAACAGGCCGAACACGCTCGTGGACGCGCCGGCCGACACCGTCATCCCGCCGTCGGCCATGCCGGCAAGATACGAGACAGCATTGCCGGTAATGCCGCCAATGAAATACAGCAGCACGAAGTTCGCCTTGCCCAGCACCTGCTCGAGCAAAGCGCCCACGCTATAGAGCGCCACCATGTTGAAGGCAAGATGCATCAGGTCGAGGTGCAAAAACATGGGCGTGACGAATCTATACAGGTCAGCCGCCGACTGCACGAGCGGCGGATACATTGCCCCCATGCCAATAAGCACCCGCGAAGAGATGTCGAAGCTGAACCCCGACAGAAACACTTCAACCGCGTACACGACCACATTGATCGCAATCAACGCCAGCGTGACCGCCTGGTAGGCGTTCCGCTGGAAGAACGTGCCTTTAGACGCTTTCATCATGCGCTTGAGCTGAGCGTCGTCGATGACGCGGCGCGATTCGCCGACCACACACGCGCCTTCGGTTGATCCGCCATTGCCGCCGGCTGCCGCATTGTTGCCGCCAACACCTGAGCTTTCGGCATCCCCGCTGCTTGCCCCTAGGCCGTTTTGAAGACTATCGTCAATCACGCGTATATCCTTCCGATGGAATCTGTTCAAACCTGCTTGGGCTCGTCCGAAGCAAGCTGGAGCGCGTAGGGGCGCCAAGCCATGCGGCAATTCCCGCCGCCGCAAGCCCAAATACAATCACCACGGCAATATCGGCCGGATCGGGCACCCAGGAAACAAGCCCGCTTTCAATAAAAGCGCGCGTCATCAGCCCGAACACCAAGATTGCCGCAGACAAAGCCATGCCGAGCGCAGGCAGCGCCCTGCCGCCGCGGGAACAAAGCAAAGCGCCCGCCGCCGCAGCGGCAAGCCAGGATGCGCCCACAACCCACACCGAAGGATTGGACAGCTGGGCGATAACCCCTTGCTCCACGCCGCCTGCAAGCGACCCCGGCACAAACAGCCCACCGCCCGTGAACGACCCCATGCCGCAATACGAAAGCAAGAGGGCCGACGCGATGCCGAACAGCGTCGTGCCAAGCGCATCTCGCACGCGCAGGCACAGCCCTGAAAGCAGCGGAAGAACCGACAGGGCCCCCATCAGGGAAAGCGCCGCAACCGAAGAGCCGGCGACCGCGGCCGCCTTGCTCAAGCGCCCGCACGTGAAAAACCATGCCGCAACAACCGCGGCAAACAGAGCGGCAGCCACATATGAGCTGCTCGCTGCCATGCCGACGGCAAGCGAAACAAACGCAAGCACGGCGCCGATGCGGGGGAACAAACCGCCGATCACCGCCGCCGAGATAGCCATAGCCCACGCGCCCGCATCGGCCGAGCCCCCGAACAGCGACGACAGGTCGGCATGGGACAGCCCGATTCGGACCGACGCACCGCATGCAAGCGCCGACCAAATGCCGCCGACGACCTCCCCCGCGCCGCCACGCAAACGTTCGGCGAGGCCTGTGCGGGCACGCACGACGGCGGGCATAGCCTCGGTGGCCTCTTCGAGCTCTTCTTCGTCATCGCATGCTTCGCCCACGATGGCCGCAAGCTCGCGAGCCCCCCTGCGAGCGCTGCCCAAATGGGGCATCATCGCATCGGCGAACAGCGAGACGGATTCGAACCGGTCTTCCCGATCGATCGCCAACGCGCCGAAGACGGCTTCGTCCACCTCTTCGCCCACATCGCCGCGCGCAAGAGAAGGAATGACTATCTCGGCATCCTCGATCGCGCGCTGAGCCGAAGCGAGGTCTCGCGCGAGAAAGGGGTTGTACCCCGTGAGCATCTGATACGTCAGCGACGCAAGGGCCCATTCGTCAGTGCGCACGTCGGGCGCCTCGAGGCGCATCTGCTCGAGAGGCATGTATCCTATGGTCCCGCCCGATGCCTGGCCGAACCCGGCCTCGTGGGAGAGCTGGGCCAGGCCGAAATCGGTCACTTTCACCTGACCCTGCCTGTTTATGAGCACGTTGTCGGGCTTGATGTCCAAGTGCAGAACCTGATTATCGTGGGCAACCTCAAGTGCATGGGCCACAGCTTCGAACACGCAGGTCACCACATCCAGGGAAAGCGCGCCGCCCTCTTCGCGCATGAGCTCGGTCAGCGTTACGCCGTCGACATACTCCATGATGAGGTAGGCCATGGGGCCTTCTATCTCGAAATCGTACACGCCGACGATGTGCGAATCGGACAGCATGGCCGCCGTACGCGCTTCATCAAGACCTGGAATGTCACGTGGCGTAGAAGGCGTTGCGGCCTGTCCAAACGTATCAAGACGAAGACACTTGATGGCCACGCGGCGCTGGATGCGCGTATCCCACGCAACCTGCACGGTCGCGAACCCGCCGCTGCCCGCAATCTCGAGCGGACGATATCTGTTCAAGATAAGATTTTGCACCCCATGCAGCCTTTCATTTACAATAGGTTGATTATTATATATGTCTTGAGCTCATGAACCATAACCGCAGAAAGGCTTGAGTCGCCATGGGATTCTTCTCTAAGTTCGAGGGAAAGATGGAGGACACCTTCGAAGGTGCCGCCGGCAAAATGCAGAAATCGCCCATCTCCCCCGTTCAGATTATGAAAAAAGCCGAAAAGCAGATGCGTCGCGAAAAGGTGGTCAGCGCCGGCAAGCAGTATGCGCCCACGCTCTACACCGTCCTCGTCAATCCTGACGACGACCAGCGCCTCTTCGGCTTCTATCCCACCTTGGCAGGCGAATGCGAAACCCGTCTCGCCGCAACCGCAAGCGCAGACGGCTTGGCCATGGACGGCCACCCCTTGGTTCGCTTCATCGTGGACGACGGCTTGAAGCACGGCAAGTTCGACATCATCGCCGAAGTGGTAAGCGCTCCGATCGTGGAGCAGCTTCGCGCCGAGGAAATGCAGCGCTACGGCATGGGCGGCGCGAAACCCGCGCCCGTCCCCCAGGCCGCCGCGTACGGCAATCCCGCCTATGCGCAGCAGCGCTCTGCCCAGCCTCAGCCAATGCAGGTCCCTCCCATCCAGCAGCCTCAGGCCGCAAACCCCTTCACGCCAAACGCCGGCGGCGATTATGGCCAGCAGATTTTCGGCGAGGGAATACCGGCGGCGCAACCCGTTCAGCCGCAACCTGCAGCGAAACCCCCGCTGCCCTACGTTCCTGAAAACGAAATAGACTACTCGCTTAACTACGGCGAATACACCTTCGATAGCAAGAACTTCGAAGACTATCGCAAGGCGGACGAAAGCGATCAGGAGCAAGCCGCGGCCGCATCGAACGTCACCGGCGAAGAAAAGGCGGACTCTTCTCCCGATGCCCCCCAGGATGAGGGGATTCACGGAGCTGCATCCAACGCGAACGCGGCGCTCGGCGTCGAAGCCGAGACGCCCCGCCAGCAAAACCCTCATCGCCCGGAGCATGCCGCCATTCCTCAGCCTGAATATCCCGCCCAGCAATACGGATATGCCCCCCAGGGCATGGGAGCGTATCCCGCACCGAATCCTGCCTACCCCCCGATGGGCATGGGCATGCAGCCGGGCAACGCATACGCTTACGCACAGCAGGGCCAGCCTTACGGGGCATATCCCGACATGCATCAGCAGGCCGCGCCGGCGCCTGCGCCCGCATACGGCGCCGCACCCCACACGGTTGCATTCACGGCCGGAGCCGCCCAGGCAAACGCCGTGCCCCATGCAGGAGCCGTACGCGCTCATCTTATCGACATCGCATCAAATCGTTCATATGACCTGGCCACAAGTCGAATCCTCATCGGCCGCGAAACCAGCAACGACATCATCCTGAACGACCTCAATGTAAGCCGCCAGCATGCGCAGATCGCCTTCGAACCTCAGGGCGTCTGGGTTGTCACCGACCTCGGGTCGACCAACGGAACCCTGGTCAACGGCATGCCCATCACCCGACGCGGCCTTGCCGACGGCGACCGCATCACGCTCGGCATGACCGAGTTCGTGTTTTCCATGCGATAGGAGCAATTCGTGATCGACGTCATTCTTCTTGCGGGACGCCTCCTTTTCGTCGCGCTGCTGTACCTGTTCCTGTTCGCCCTCATGAAAACGGGCATCGGCCTGGTTAAAGGGCAGCGCAAGAAAGAAAAGAGCTGGGGCATCTCGGTAGAGCGCGGCCCCAAGGAGCTTCGTGGCGTGAAAATGACCGTTCGCGGTCCCATCATCGTCGGCCGCGCTCCTGGCGCAGACATCGTTATCGGCGCAAGCTACGTTTCGGCCCGCCATGCTCGATTCAGCATCATGGGAGCCAACCTCTTCGTCGAAGACCTCGGCTCCACCAACGGTACCGCAGTCAACGGCCGCCGCATCACCGAGCCTACCGTGCTGAAGAACAACGACGTCGTCAACGTTGGCGACGTCGCCATCCGCGTGAGGTACGAATAGTGGCCGCCGAAAAAGAACATAAGCACATTCGGGGAAGGCACGCCAAGGGCGCCCTTCCCTCTTACGGCTCGCGCACTGACGTGGGCCTGGTGCGCGAGCATAACGAAGACAGCCTTGCCGTGAACCCTCCCCTTTATGCCGTTGCCGACGGCATGGGCGGGCACGCCGCGGGAGAGGTCGCCAGCGAAATAGCCATTCAAACGCTTGTGGCGAACGCCCCCGACACCCCCGATGGAGACAACCTGGCACGCGCCGTTGTCGCAGCAAACCACGCCATCATTCGCGCCGTTCACGAAGGCATCGGCCGCAAAGGCATGGGCACCACCATGACCGCCGCTATGCTCTCCGGAAAACGACTGGTCATCGCCCAGGTTGGCGACTCGCGAGCCTATCTTCTACACGAAGGAAGCCTGCAGCGCATAACCCGCGACCATTCCCTTATGGCCGACCTCATCGATTCCGGTCAGATCACGCCCGAAGAAGCCAAGACCCATCCGCAGCGCAGCGTCATAACGCGCGCCTTGGGCAGCGACCCTTCGACGCTTCCCGACATATACGAAATGAACGTCAGCGCGGGCGACCGCCTGCTTTTGTGCTCCGACGGACTATCGGGCATGGTCGATGACCCTTTACTTGAAAGCATCCTGGCCCGCGTGAAAGACCCCCAGCGCTGCGCCGCTGCACTCGTCAACGAGGCCATCACGGCAGGCGGACACGATAACGTGACCGCCATCGTGGTCGATGCCCCCTCGAACACCGAGGCCATCATCAAGAAAGAAACAATCAAGGGAAGAATCGGCGCCATCATTGCAGCCATCGCCCTTGTTCTGGTGCTTGTAGGCGGCATCGGCGGCTCCCTGGCGTATTTGAACCATACCGCGTTTCTGGGCGAGCAGGACGGAAACGTCGCGGTATACCGAGGAATGCCGGGAGCCGTCATGGGCATCTCGCTTTCCACATTCGACCACGACACCGGCCTTGCCGTCGAAGAATTGGACAATATTCCCGCCAATGTTTCCGAACGCCTGAAAGACGGGATACGCGTAGATTCCGTCGCAGACGCAGACGCGCTCGTCGAAACCTGGAAAAAGCAGATCGAGGAGCACAAGCAGTCCGCCACGCCCGAAGGCGAAAGCGAAAAAGACAAGGACTCTTCCGCGTCGACGACCGACGAAAAAACGACCGATCCCCAGAAAGAGGCCTCTACGACCTCTGAACGCACTCAGGAAAACGAAGGCGGTGACGAACAATGACACGTCGTAATACGGAGCTTTTGCTCCTATGCCTTGCGGCACCGTTTGTCATCCTGCTCTTCTCGATGGTGCTGGTGAAGCAAGACACGGCCCTCTCGTTCGAAACGCTGGCGGTGCCTCTCGGCCTGTTCGGGGCCTTCATCGTTGCGCATATCGCCACGCGCTTCTTCGCGAAAAACGCTGATCCGGCCATCATGCCCATCGTATTCGGCCTGTCCGGCATTGGCATCGCGTTTGTCACAAGGTTAGCTCCCGACCTGGCAATACGCCAGGTCATGTGGCTTTTCCTGGGAATTGTCCTCATGGTTGCCACCCTGGCCATAGTTCGCAACCTCGATAAGCTTGCACGCTATAAATACACGTTCATGATCGTAGGCATCGTGCTGCTGCTCATGCCTATGCTTCCCGGCATTGGCCAAGAGGTTCTTGGCAGCCGCATCTGGATCAAAATCGGAGGCTTCAGCTTCCAGCCGGGCGAAATCGCCAAGGTGTGCATCGTCATCTTCCTAGCATCCTATCTGGCGCAAAACCGCGAGATGCTTTCGGTATTCACCGTGCGCGTAGGCCGCTTCTACCTGCCCGACGCCGCAACGCTCGGACCGCTGCTCGTCATGTGGGGCATCTCGTTCTCCATCGCCGTGTTCGAGAAAGACCTCGGCAGCGCGCTTGTGTGCTTCGTGCTCTTCCTCACTATGCTCTACATCGCAAGCGGCAAGAAGATGTTCCTCGTCGTGGGCTTTGGCCTGGCGGCCCTCGGCTGCGTCATCCTCTATGCAGCGTTTGGCCACATTCGAATTCGCGTGAACACTTGGCTCGACCCCTTCTCCGATGCCATGAACACGGGTTACCAGCTCTGCCAGTCCATCTATTCGCTGGCCGACGGCGGTATGCTGGGCGTTGGCGTGGGCAACGGCCTTGCCGAAAATATCCCCGTCGTGGAGTCCGACTTCATCTTCGCCGCCATCGCCGAAGAAACCGGCCTTCTGGGCGGTGCGGCCGTGCTGCTGCTGTTCTTGTGCCTTGCCATACGCGGCTTCGCAACAGCGGCGCGCGCGAAAAGCGACGTGAGCTCGTTTGTCGCAGTCGGCGTTACCGTAACCATCGTGCTGCAGGCCTTCATCATCGTCGGCGGCGTAACCCGCCTCATCCCCTTGACCGGTCTCACGCTTCCCTTCATCAGTCAGGGCGGCTCCTCGCTTCTGGCAAGCTTCATCGGCATCGGACTGCTGCTGCGCTGCGGCGACGAGGGCACGGGCATCAATTCCGAAATGAAAGACGGCACGGGACGCATGCGCGCCATCGGCGCACATGGCGCAACGCGCGGAGCGAACGATTCGAGCGTTCTGGGCCGCGTCGCCCTTGGCCGCCGTCTCACGTCCACCATGGTGGCCTTCGCCCTGCTGTTCGCCCTGCTGGTCGCCAACCTCACCTACGTCATGGTGTTCATGGCGGACGAATACCAAAGCTACCCTGGCAACAACCACACGCTGTACAGAGAAGCCAAAACGGAACGCGGCTCCATTAGCACCTACGACGGTGTGGTCTTGGCGGAAAGCGTCCAACAAGAAGACGGGACCTACGTCCGCACGTATCCGCAGGGCAGCCTGGCAAGCCACGTCGTTGGCTATTACTCCCAGCAGTACGGCCTCTCAGGCATCGAGCAATCCATGAACGACACGCTCAAAGGCCAGGAGAACTTCGCGAGCTGGTCTGACGTGGTGAACTACCTCGCTGGCATCAACACTCCGGGCAACGACGTAGCACTTACCCTGAACTCCAAGATTCAGCAGGCCGCCGAAGAGGTGCTGGAGGGCTACAAGGGAGCAGTCGTCGTGATGGACCCCAACACGGGCGCCGTGCTGGCTCTGGCTAGCTCGCCTACATACTCCAACGCAGACGTCGAATCGCTGCTTGCCGCAGCATCGAGCGGGTCCGATTCTTCGGGCGGCGCCCTTATCAACCGCGCGACCAACGCGCTGTATGCGCCGGGTTCAACCTTCAAGCTCGTCACGCTTACGGCACTGCTCGAAAACGGCCTTGCAACCGAGAGCACGCAGGTTGAGTCCCCCGCATTCGCCACCATCGGCAATGGCGAGCTCTCCAACGCGAACGATATCGGCTACGGAACCATCACGCTCAAGCGCGCAACGGAGGTTTCCTCCAACACGGCCTTTGGCGCGCTGGGCGCCGAAAAGGTCGGTTCGAACCTTTTGGTTGAAACCGCCGAGAAGTTCGGCTTCAACAAAGCCATCGATGATTTCGAGCTGCCGCTCTACACCAGCCTTATGCCCGATCCCGAAGAAATGACCGAATGGGAAACGGCATGGGCGGCTTGCGGCCAGCCCGTCGGACAGCACGAAAGCCCGGCAGGCCCGCAAGCAACCGTGATGCAGATGGCCATGGTGGCTTCCGCCATAGCCAACGACGGCGTACTCGAAACCCCGTATTTCGTAGAAGGCGTCTACAATTCCAAGGGCGAGCGTTCATTCACCGCAAGCGCAAAAGCCTATGGAACCGTTATGAGCAAGCAGACCGCCGACTCGATCACCGATATGATGATCGGAGTCGTGGAAAACGGCACCGGCTACGAAGCCGCTATCAGCGGCGTCGAAGTGGCCGGCAAAACCGGCACCGCCGAGACGAACAAGGAATACAACGACAGCTGGTTCGTAGGCTTCGCGCCCGCAGACAACCCCAGCGTCGTGGTGGCCGTTGCGATCGAGGAAGGTGTCCACGGCAACGACGAGGCTGGACTGGCAAGTCCCCGCGCCAAAAAAGTGCTTGAAACGGCGCTTCAGGTACAGGGGCTGCTCTAAGTGAGGTACGATTGCTGTTTTACCGATCACCATGCGCATGCGCGCTTCGGAGCCGGAACACAGTTTAAATGGAGCAAATAGGCAACGAGACGGACATAGAGGAGAGAAACGTGATAGGAAGGGTGTTCAACGAGCGGTACAAGATTACCGAACGCATCGGTATAGGAGGCATGGCCGAGGTATATAAAGCGCAAGACCAGGTCCTCGGCCGCACGGTGGCAGTCAAGGTCATGCTGCCGCAGTATGCAGCAGACCCCGAATTCACTGCCCGCTTCAAGCAGGAAGCAGCTTCGGCGGCGAACCTGCAGAGCCCCTATATCGTCAACGTATACGACTGGGGCCAGGATGGCGGCACGTACTTCATCGTCATGGAATACGTGCGCGGCACCGACCTGAAGACCGCCGTTCAGCAGCGCGGCGCCATCAACCAGCGCAAGGTAGCCGAAATCGGCAGCCAGGTCTGCCAGGCGCTCTCCGTCGCCCACGGCCAAGACATCATGCACCGCGACATCAAGCCGCAAAACATCATGGTGCAGCCTGACGGCAACGTGAAGGTCATGGACTTCGGCATCGCACGCGCCAAAAACAGCGTGAAAGCCAAGACCTCCAGCGTGCTCGGCACCGCCCATTACATCTCTCCCGAGCAGGCCCAGGGCAAAGAACTCGACGGCGCAAGCGACATGTATTCCCTCGGCTGCGTGCTCTATGAAGCCGCAACCGGACAGCTTCCCTTCGACGGTCCCGACGCCGTAAGCGTCGCCATGCGCCAGGTTAACGAAGCGCCGCTGCCCCCGAGCCAGGTCAAACCTGATATCAGCCCCGACCTTGAGGCCATCATCATGAAGGCCATGGAGAAAAATCCCGTCGATCGATTCCAAACCGTGCGAGATATGAAGCACGCCCTGGACGATTTCCTCATGGGTCGCCCGCTCAACCTCGCAGGTGCAGGCGTGGCATCGGCGCCCACCAGCGTCATGGGCGCCGCTCCCGCAATCATGGGAGCCGAAGGGGGAACGGCAGTCATGCAGCCGCTTACCCCGGGCAACTCCGGTCCCATGCAGCAGGCAACGAACTTCCGCATGGACGACGAGTCGGGGAAAAAGTCGCGTAAGAAGACCGTCGGCATCGTCGTCGGCCTTATTGCGGGCATTATCGCCATCGCGGCCGTTGCCATGGCATTGCTCGGTGGCGGCGAAGCCAAGGTACCCAACGTCGTAGGCCAAACGCAAGATTCGGCCGTACAGGCGATTGAGGCCGCAGGCTACGTCGTCGGAGACGTGACCGAGGAATACAGCGCCGACGTTGTCGCGGGGCGCGTATGCAAGCAGGACCCCGAAGCAGACAGCGCGCTCGAAAAAGGCGGCAAGGTCAACATTGTCGTCTCGAAGGGCGTAGAGAAGGGCAGTATTCCCAACCTGAGCGGCATGACGGCCGAGCAGGCGGAAAAGGCCATTAAAGACGCCGGATACACGCCGCAGTACGCAGGCAACGAAGCCTCCGAGGCCGATGCCGACACCGTGAGCAAGCAAGACCCCGCAGCCGGCAAAGAGGCCGACAAGGGCACCACGGTCAAATACTGGATCTCCACCGGTCCCGAAGACATCGAGGTTCCCAACGTCGTAGGCTACGACCAGGCAAGCGCCAAGAGCACCCTTGAAAAGGCGGGCTTCACGGTAAGCGTTGCCACGGGCAGCTACAGCGACGAATACGCCGAGGGCGAAGTCATGAGCCAGACCCCCAATGGCGGCAAGCTTGGCAAGGGCGAAACGGTCACGATCACTGTTTCGAAGGGACAAGACCCCGACAAGAAGGCCATCAGTATCCCGAGCGTCGTAGGCATGACCCAGTCTCAGGCGCAAAGCGCCCTTGCCGACGCGGGCTTCCGCTACAACGTCTCTGAGACCTCGAGCAATTCCGTCGAAAAGGGCGTAGTCATCAGCCAGAGTCAGACCGGCACCGGCAAGAAAGGCGACACGATCACCATCACGGTATCCACGGGTCCCTCGTCAAGCAGCACCGGCAACGGGAACGGCAATTCTGACGGCACCGGCAGCGGAAATGGAAACGGGAACGGCGGCGTAACCGACCCGGAGGAAACCTCCAAGTCCTAATTCCACCCCGCCACACACCAGGCCCCATCTTGAAAACGCGACCAAAAGGTCGCGTTTTCTTTTTGGGTGCAATTATCGCCATGCATGATAATTCGGAGGCGGCCATTCATCGCAGGCTGACGCCCAGCTCCTGCTGGGCGTGCCAGATTCAAGGCCCGGCCAACACGTCAGACCCTAGCTCGGATCTCGCTTTCGACGCTTCACGCCCCCGTATCGCGTGCAATGCCGCGCATGTGGCGCAACGCGCGGCATTGCACGTCGCGCCCGCGCACGGTACGCGAGTCTTGGTCAAACAGCATCAATATGGGGAAAACGAACGACGCTGCGAGCCGCCCGTGATCAAATAGGGTGAATATGGAGAAAAGCGACAGCACGATGCAAAAGAGGCCTGCAATTCACAGCCTTTTGACCTGGGATTTCGCAAATCGAGCCTTTCGTCCTTCGAAAAACGCGCCACATCTTCCCTTCCGTGTTCCGCGAACGGCGCCTTTCGCTCTGTGAACGGTTTGCGATTTCCCCATACAGACCCTCTTTGACCACGGGGCGACGAAACCACCGCAAATCTCCCCCATACGCAACCCCTTTGACCACGGAGAACGGGAAAGACCGCGAGTAACGCGAAACTTCGGGCGAAGCAGCCCGTAGACGAACCGGGCATCCTTCGATACGATGGCACCATGAACAAAGACGCCGCACATACCAACCAATTCGTCATCTCCGAAGAAGCCGGATCGCCGCGCGCGGCGGAACACCCCACCGAACCAGTGCGCGCCTGTTCGGAACCCTCACGAGATAACGCGCCGCACACAACGGAACACACCGCTGGCAAGACGCATCTTCGGGAAAGCGCGCACGACACCGCTCAACAGCCGAAAAGACGTCGGCATCGCCATATTCCGCTGTGGGTGTACAAATGCATGCTGGTGCTTGCTGCAGCCATTTGGGGGCTTGGCACCGTCGTCATCAAAGACGCCGTGGACACGTTCTCTCCCCTGTGGCTTGTAGGCCTACGATTCTCCATAGCGGGCGCCGTGCTTGCCGTCGTATGCTGGAAAAACGTCCGCAAGAACCTTGATAGAGACACCTTGGGAGCGGGCGTGTTCCTTGGCCTGTTCGTCGCAGCGCAGTTCGTGTTCAATACCGCGGGCCTTACCGACACCACGGCAGCGAAGAGCGCGTTTCTCACCGGAACCTATTGCGCCTTTGTGCCGTTTCTTGCCTGGGCCATCTCACGCATCAGACCCACGATTTACAACATCGCCGCTATGGCGCTCTGCGTGGTCGGCGTCGGATTCGTCTCGTTTGCCGACGGCTTCGAATCGTTCTCGTTCGGCTTCGGAGAAGCCATCACGCTGCTTTCTGCACTGTTCGTGGGCTTGCATATTGCGTTCATGGCAAAACTTTCCGTAGGACGCGACCCGATTACCCTTACCGTCGTGCAGTTCATAGTGGCGGGAATCCTCGGATCCGCCATAGCATTCGTGATTGACGGGCCCCTCGATACCGCAGCCCTCGGCAATCCCGAACTGCTGGGCAGCATTCTCTACCTGGCGCTGTTCGCATCTTGTCTCTCGCTCACGCTGCAAAACATCGGTCTCGCACACGTGCCTCCCGCCCCTGCAGCGCTTCTGCTCGCCACCGAAAGCGTCTTCGGCGTGCTGTTCTCTATTGTGTTCCTACACGAAATTGTGACCGCGTTCATGGTCATCGGATTTACGCTCATCGGAGCGGGCATTGTGGTAAGCGAGGCCTTGCCTCTGAAGAAGCGACGGATTCCCGTCGAGGAAGTCATGAAAGAAGAAATGAAGGCCTCGCGAGAGGGGTAGCTAAGTCTCGCGAGGAGGCCGACCCCGTGAGAGGGCCAACCTCGTGAGAGGGATAAACCCGGAGAGGGCTGCGGTTTGCGAGAGGCTAGCGCCTCGAGAAAAAGCGCGACGTCGTGCGGAGGACGCCCCGCAAAAAGCTAGCGCCTCGCGCTAGCGAGAACGCTCTATGCACACCGAGACGTAGTCCAATGGAAGACCGATCGGCGCCCACGGCTTTTTCACCTCGAGTCGAACACGCTCCACCAAAGGATGCGCAGCCAGGATTTCGTCGCAAAGGCCCTGCGCCAAGCGCTCCAGCAGATCAAACGTGTTTTCGCGCGTATAGCGATCAATCAGGTGGCACACGTCCGCATAGTTCACCGAATCGGCAATGGCATCGCTTTCCCCGGCACGACGAAGGTCGACGAACAGCATCGCAGAAATCACGAAGCGCTGGCCGAGCGCATTTTCCTCGGGCAAGACGCCGTGGTTCGCGTGAACCTGCAGGTCCTTGATGCAAATGCAATCCATAATGCCACTCCTTACACGCGTACCGACAAGTTCATTTTCTCGGAAGACCACGAGCAGTCCTCACGCACGGGGCATGCAAAACACGTGCGCGAAGCCTTGTCGGCATCGTAGAGCATCGTGCCCAAAAGAGATGCCCTTTCGGGAAGTCGACGGTGCTCGCGTATTGCCGTCACTATCGCGTCACGCTCCGCCTCGTCAAACGCCGCGCCCATATCGTCCAGGATTTCACGCGCGATACGCGCGCTTGCCTCTTCGTGAGGAATGCCGCGTTCGTACTGTTCGTCTTTGCCTATGTCGTGCATCAATGCGGAGGCGTAGACCACTTCTTTGCGAAAACCCAGGTTGTATTCCAAGTTGAAAATCCAAGCGATGCGCGCCGTGTCAAGCAGGTGGCCTATGCCATGCCGGCAAAACGCCCTGTCCCGCTCAAGCTCGGCCAGACGAGCAAGATGCTTTTGATAAAGCGGGTGAGAACGAACGGCTTCAACCGTATCCATTCGCGCATCCTTCGCAAATCCGCCGTTCGGGCGCTGCGCCGCCGCGCTTGCATCCTCGTCGGCCGCGCAACCGCCGTTCGAGGGCCCCATGGGCGCCGCATTCATCGCGCTACCTCCGCACCATGCGGAAGAAGTCGTCTACAAGCTGAGGATCGGTTTCGAATACGCCGCGTTTGACCAGCGTCACCGTCTGGGTGCCCGGCTTCTGCACGCCGCGCATGGACATGCACATGTGCTCCGCCTCGATCATAACGAGAGCGCCCTTAGCGTCGAGATCCTTCATCAGCGCGTCGGCGACCTGCGCGGTCAGGCGCTCCTGCAGCTGCAGGCGGCGCGCATACACCTCCACCGTGCGGGCGAGCTTGGAAAGCCCCGTCACACGACCGTTGGGCATGTAGGCAATATGCGCCTTGCCCACAAACGGAAGAAGATGATGTTCGCACAGGGAATGGAACGGGATGTCGCGCTCAACCACCATGCCACCATCAGACACCTCGAATGTGGTGGACAAGTACTCGGCAGGGTCTTGGTTCATGCCACCGCAGATTTCTTCGTACATGCGAGCTACGCGAGCGGGGGTCTCAAGAAGGCCTTCGCGCTGCGGGTCCTCGCCGATTCCTTCAAGCAAAAGACGTGTTGCTTGCTGGATCTTTTCCTGATCGAACATCGTTGTTCCTATCTATATGAAAACATATGGTTTGAAAACGAAAACGAGCGGACGGGCTCTTGCGTAAAACTCGCCAGCGTTCGAGATTCTACCAGAATCGCTTGGCGAGCTCTCTCCAAGGTGTTTTCATCATCAAAAAGGTTTATGGTCGCAAGGACGACCGGACATCAGAATCACACGCCACACGCGGCTACAACCACCAGCCCCAACGGCGGCTCCGAAAGCCTGCACCGCGTCATCAAGCGCCCCATTTCCCCCGCAGCCCAATGGGGTTCGCGCCCCCGGCACGTCTTTGCCACCCAAGCGACTTTCGGCTATCTGGCGCCTCTTTGGGCCACTATGTCTATGAGCTCTCCCTTACTGTGAACGCCGAGTTTTTTGTATATGCTTTTTACATGGGACCGAACCGTGTCATGGGATATGAACAACCGCTCGCCCGTCTGCGGCATTGTGTATCCGCGCGTCAGCAAGTCAACAACTTCTATTTCCCTCAACGTCAATCCGTACGATTCCTTCATCCATTCAAGACTCGAGCATTCCGCTTTCGAAGATTGAGGCGATTTCGGCAATGCGGAGGGCTTTTTCGCTGCGGAAAGAAAAACGGTACACCCGACAAGGGCAACCGCCATAACAAATGCGAGCGCAATAGCAACCAGGCTGCCGGCACCAAAATCAACCTGCGGGAACAAAGCGTCAAAGGCGGCTTTCGGAAACGGAGCCGTATTTGAATAGATAATGATTGAAAGACCGAAATAAAAAATCGGTTGTAGTTTTTTACGGTATACCATGCACGCCACGACAACCCACGAGAACACGATTATGCAATCGGCGCTCGCCCTCATAAACTGACCCGCAACAAATGTGTCAATGAAGAAGAAGGACGAGAAACCGAACAGCCCAACCGAAAGAACGAATGTGAACATCGGCCATAACGCATCTGGGTCTTTTTTCTTCATCAGAACGAACCAGACGAAAAACACGCCGAAAATAACCGCATACAGCACGGGCCAGAATGCGTTGAACGAGTACAGCGAAGGATCGGACGACTCTGGCACCATGACGTCCACTACAGCGCATATCACGCAGCAAGCCAGCATTACCCCGAGAAGCATCCGCGACGGCGTGTCCAAATCTCGACGCAACGATGCGCGCCCGCACGGTATCTTTTCCAGTCTCCCCTTCAGGGCTATCACGATGAGCGCACAGCAGAGCAAAGGGGACAACAACGCCACTCCCTCTACAAACCCCAAAGGAACGAAGCTCAAAAACAAGGTAACTAAGCCGTACAGAACAAATGCGAGGGATATTGACAAAGCGGACCTAGAAGGCGACTCGATACACGCGCACACCCCCCATCCAAGAAAGAAAAACGCACTCGCAGCACCGTGGAGCCCGCAAGCCGCCATTCCCCAAGAAGGTGACAATGCCCCGTTCGACCCAAAAATCACCATGGCGCTCGCAACAACCATGACCACGGAGGCCAGCACCATGCCTCCAATAAAAACCCTCTTTGACGGAACCCGATTCCTCATAGAGACCATCAGCAGAACAACGACGAGCATCTGGAAAATCCGAGCGATTGCATACCCGTCATTGGTGATATAGGCAAACTCGCTTCGATAAATTACCCATGCGGCAACACGAAAGGAAAGGATTCCGAATGCAAGAAGCATGACGGCAGAAACGGACGACGCGCTTCCCCTACCCTTCACCACAATATCAGCCTCCATCACATACGCCCATGCCATACAAGGTATCGATTATAGGATACAAGGCCACCACATCAATGATGTGATTCGCCCCAAATACATTGTTGATGCGATATGCGCCCGCAGCTTTCTCCCTAGGATTAAGGCATCGACGTACCAGCATCCACAGGAGGGAGAGAACATGGGTACAACAGATACAAGAAGGGTTCCGGCCCTATCCCGCCGAAACTTCTTAGGAGGAATGGCAGCAACGGCGCTTTCGGCTTCCGCGCTCGCAGGCTTGACGGGATGTGCCCCGACACAGGCCGCCAAGCCTTCATCGGGAGATGCTAGCGACCAGGAAACAGTCGTCAACAACGGAATCAATCCCCAAGACTACGACTACACCTCAAACACGGGAGACCTTGCGACGCTGTTCTCATCGTGGTCTTTCGGTCCTCTTCAGCTATCACATCGCATGGTCAAATCTGCCGCTGGATCGGATACGGCAGCAAACCCCGAAGAAGCCGCCGCATATTATCGCAATTTCGCCAAGGGCGGCGTCGAGATGGTATGGGTTGAAGACTTCGTAGACAAATACGAGCATTTCCCTTCCGCTCGATCGACCCCTATTGAAGAGTCGCCTTTGGCGGAAATCGTGCAGGCGATTCACGAAGAAGGCAGCTACGCCGGATATCAGATTTCCTGCATGGGCATCAATTTCAGCGGCACGAAGCAAATTGCCTCTGGGTCGTTTGCCTCTGCAGTTGCGGCCGACATGACGCAAGAAGAGATTAAGCTGCTCGAGCAGGATACGGTCACGTTCGTCAAACGTCTCAAGGAGCTTGGATTTGACGCATGCGAAATCAACGCCGCCGGAAACAACATCGGCCAATCGTTCCTTTCCCGCATGCGCAACACACGCGACGACGAATACGGCCCTCAGAACTTCGAAAACAGAACCCGTTTCATCTGCGAAACCATCAAGGCAATTAAAGCGGAATGCGGCAACGACTTCCCCGTCCAGGTCCTCATCAACGGAATAGAGGAAAACGACGGAACAATCGGCGATAGCGCCCTTTACACCACCGTTGCAGAGAATAAGGCTATGTGCAAGCTCATGGAGGAGGCAGGCGCCAACAGCTTCCATGTTCGCCTAGGACCCACCAGCCAGCACGTATGCGAATTCGCGAGCGACCTTTACTTCACGGGATACGGCATTGACGGCACAACAAGCTACGGTACGCAATTCGATTTCTCCCGCCACTGGGAAGGCAAGATAATCGGCAACCACTCCGGCTGCGGAATGATGCTTGATGTGGCCGCCGAAATCAAAGAAGCCGTAAACGTGCCGGTTGGAACTGTTACCTATATGGACCCGGCGCATGCGCCCGACTTTTTCGAAAACGCCCTCAAGGACGGCAAGGCTGATTTCCTTATCATGAACCGCCCCCTTACCGTTGACCCCGAATACGTCACGAAGCTCAAAGAAGGGCGCCTCGACGAAATTGCCCCCTGCACCAGGTGCATGCATTGCCATTTCGACGTTGACAAAGAGGGCAACACCTACGAGCACTGCCGCGTCAATGCATGTACCCAGCATGCATTCCGTGAAAGCATGCCCGAAGGATTCGACCTCCCCGCCGCAGAAACGACAAAAAACGTCATGGTCGTTGGCGCCGGTCCGGCAGGCATGGAAGCCGCACGCATTGCAGCCCTGCGCGGCCACAACGTAACCCTTTACGAAAAGAAGAGCTCCGTAGGGGGCATGCTGGAATTCGCTTCAACGGTCAAAGGGCCCCACGAGAACCTTGATGCTCTGCGGTCTTATATGGAAAAACAGCTCGAGGTTAGCGGAGTAAAGCTCGTAACCGAGCACGAAGTCGACGCCGCGTTTATCGAAAGCGAAAAGCCCGATGCGCTCGTCCTCGCATGCGGCGGTCTGCGCGATACCCTGGGAATGGAAGGGACAGAAAAGACCAACATCGTTGCTATCGAGGATTTCCCAACGGCAACCATAGGGGAAAACGTAGTAATCGTCGGAAGCAACGCTCAGGCAATTGACACCGCCTTGCATCTGCAGGCCCAGGGCAAGCGCGTTTCAATGGTGACGCCGGACCCCGTCGAAAAAGTCGACAAGGGACAATCCAATTGGGTCAAAACGTTTGTCATGCCCATGCTTTACGCACGAGGCATGAGGCTGTGGCCGAATGCGACCATCAACGAAATAGGAGATGGAGCCGTCACCATAACAAGCGAGGCCGGAGCAGCCGAATCCATCGCATGCGATACCGTGATCGAAGCCATGGACATGCTGCCCAATTCATCGCTGCTTGACGGAATCTCCGTTGGAGAGACGTACGCTGTTGGCGATTGCGCAGAGCCCTACAACATCGCCGATGCTATTTTCACCGGCAACCTGGCAGGTCGCGCCATCTAACGACACTCATCACGGGTCCGCATCCCCCTCCCTCTGCGGGCCCAACCCTGCTTTGCTTGCTGCTTTTCCGACCCCTTCGTCGCGCGAGACGAAGGGGTCCTTCTTCGAGCCTCGTCACAAGCCATGTGGCAATTATCTTTTCGTTGCAATCGCAGTGCCACGCAAATTCTTTTCGTGGCACTACTGCAGCAAAACCCAGCGAAAAGAATGGAAGGCCACAGACAACCGAGCCTTATACTTGCATCGATAGTCCGCGCCGCCCCGCACGAGCGCGGCCGCCCATTTCCGCGACCCGAAAACCAGCCCGTCTCGCACAGCGGGCCGAAAGAAGCAGCCATGGCATACCGCAATTTCAGCAAAGAATTCATCGAGCGCTACGAGGAGGACCGCGCCGAAGGCCGCACCAGCCCCTATCGCACAAGCGAGGCGCAGGCTCTTCGCCGCAACCCCCGCCGCGATATGTCGCCTCGGCTGCACCGCCCCGCCTTCGTGCGCGACATCGACAAAATACTGCACGTGGCGCCCTATAACCGCTACGCGGGAAAAACCCAAGTGTTCAGCTTCGTGCGCAATGACGACATAAGCCGCCGCGGACTGCATGTACAGCTGGTCGCCCGCACAGCGCGCACCATTTCGCGCATGCTCGGCCTGAACGAAGACCTCACCGAGGCCATAGCTCTCGGGCACGACCTAGGCCACACCCCCTTCGGCCACGTGGGGGAACGCATTCTCAACGACCTCTACCACGCCGATACGGGGCGCTTCTTCAACCATAACGTGCATTCCGTACGCGTGCTCGACTCCCTGTACGCCCGCAACGTCACGCTACAAGTCCTCGACGGTATCCTCTGCCACAACGGAGAAAGCAGCCAGCGCGAGTTTCTCCTAGGGAAAACGCACGACTTCAATGCATTCGACGACCTGCTGGAATCATGCTACGCAGACGAGCAGACCATAGCTAGCCTGCGACCCTCCACGCTGGAAGGATGCGTGGTGCGCATTTCCGACATGATCGCCTACGTGGGCAAAGACCGCCAAGACGCCATGGGCGTCGGTTCCATAGCCACAGACGAATCATTTTCGGGCGGCGTACTGGGCGTGCAAAATGCCGAAATCATCAACAACCTCACGGTGGATATCGTGGAACACAGCTATATGCGCGATCGCATAGCTATGAGCGAAGAGGCGTTTCGCAGCCTGAAAACCGCCAAGGCCGAAAACTACGAGCGTATCTATCTTTCCGACAAGCAGGCCGAAACCTACGAAAACGAAATCACGCCCATGTTCGAGGAGCTTTACGAGGCGATTCTGTCCGACCTGGTTGCGTACGACGAAAGCGCACCGGTGTTCAAGCATTTCATCGAACGCATCGAACGCCAGAGGAACCTTTACGAAGACGAACGGCCCTATCGCGCAGAATCTCCTCACCAAATTGCCGTCGACTACCTGGCAAGCATGACCGACGAGTACTTCTTGGCAGCGCACCGCTTCATGTGCCCCCGAAGCCGGCACAGCGTTGAATTTCGCGATTACTTCGACAACGTCCGATAAGGCTACACGCCCAAACCGTACGTCATGTGCATCATGTAGAAGCCGAAGCGGACCATAAAGAGTCCGGAGAAAAATAGCACACAGCACAGCGTCAGGCGTACTACGCTCGGAAGGTCGCGGCCGCGCAAAGGCCATGCTGCGCAACCGATAGCCGCAAGGCCCATGGCCGCATACCAGGCGATCATAGCAGGGTACATAGGCACCAGATCGAGCGCCGTGCCGTAGCCGTTCCATATGCCCCCGAGGCTTGCGTTCTGCATAACAAGACACGCTACGTTCGCAACCAAGGCAATAAGAGACCCGGCGACGAGGACGCCGCTCGCCTTCGTATGCAGGCACACGGCACGAGCGGCGCGCAGTCCCAGCATGGCAAGCAAAGGACCTCCCGCAAAAGCGGAGAACCACACGTTGAGCGGAACGTACCAAGTGTTCCACGTAACGATGGTCGAGGCGTCATACGCCATGGCTATAGCTCCGATACACACAAGGCCGGCGAGCGCTATCGCAGCACACCACACCTTCTGCGCGCGCACGTACTGCTTCTCCGTGAAGCAGAACAGCCAGTACAGCCCGCAGGAGGCCAAAAACAAACCCGCACAGAACACCTCATTCGACAAGGGAGAGCGCCCCACGCCAAGAAGCACGTAGAGCGCGTTCGCGGGACTTCCCAAATGAGTTGCCGAAGCAATAAGACCCACCATGGCCACTATGAGAGGAATGCACAGCGCACGATTGACGCGCGTGCGCTCAGACTCTCCCAGCGGGGAGAAGACCAGCACTGCCGCCATGATTACACATGCCATGGCACCCGTCGGAGCGAGCGTGGTGAACAGTACCAGCGTGATCTCATCAAGAGCCATGCTGAACCCAAGAGACATACCTGCTCCTATCGATAGAACCTTGGGTACTCCACCTGAATGCCCATCTCGGTGGCAATGCCTTCAAGCGACTCCCTCGTCAACTGCGCCAAGCCGCGATAGAACGGATGCTGCGCCGCGCCCTCGAGCTCTTCGAGCATATGAGAGGACCACGTCAGAAGATGGTCTCGAAGATATTCTTCAAGCAGCTCAGGCTTATGGCCCGCAATCCACGCCATAAGCAGCAACATAAGGCCTATGTGGTCTTCGGGGGTCTTTTCGGCTTCTTGGCGAGCGATGCCGTTTCGCTTCATCCACGAACGCAGAGCCAACGTGGCCTCGCCGAAAACCACGCACTCCCGATCCGTATATACGGAGCCCCAGGGCGGCACAGGCATGGCACCAGGCCCAACGAAAAGCCTGCGATATTCCCAAACCAGCGCCTCGCTATCGGCGTCTTCCGCGCCTTCGTGCATAGCCGCGAGCGACTTTTGCGCACGCTCTTCGGCAACAAAGGGCCACTCCGCAGCGGCCGCATCCACATCCAATGTAGCAAACGTCGCCACCTGACACGCAGAAGAGGCCTCGGCAGGGTCGGCGGCAAAAAGCGGACCGAGGGTCGCGCCCACAAAAGCCACCTCGTCGTAATAATCGAACATATTTGAAGCATCCTTTCGCGCCACGCGCCAAAAAATAAAGGGGCGACGATAAGCCGCCCCTTCGCATCATACAGCCTTTCTTACAGGCCTATGGACATCCAGACCGCATAAAATGCGAATCGGACCAGGAAAATACCGACCAGCGAAGCAACTGCGCCGACGCCGGCGGGAACCAGGACGCTCTTGCCGAAAGAGGCCGCGCCCAGGCACGCAACGCCGATGACGCCGCATGCCGCAGCCGCCCACAAAAACGGCACGACGACCTCAGCCAAAGAAGCGCCGGCAACAGCGGGGCTCCACAGCTCGCCGAGCATGTCGAAGTGGCCGACCAGCGCAACGGCAACGGCAACGAAGCCAACCACGCCCGCCAAAAACGCCACGGACTTCATCACATGGCCGTCAACGCCGTCGAACGCTTTCGCCAAAGCAAGCACCACCAGAGCCAGCAGGGCGCCGCCGAGGAGAGCAGAACCAACCATCTCGAGGGGAACGAGGGGAGAATCCCAGGAGGGAATGGTGGGCATCATGTAGGCAAGGCCGGTAAACAGAGAGAACACCAGCGCCAGCACGGCGACAACCAGGGCGAAGGGTTTACGGGCGGAAGCGGAGAGCTTACCGGCAAACCCAAGCGCCACGTACACAATAGCGGCGACGAAAAAGACCATGCCGACCGCGATTTCGTTAGAAAGCGGAGAATGGCCGATTCCCGAAAAGACACCGTAGGCCTTCAGGGGCGACGCAAGGTGGAAGAACGAGGCGATAAAGCCGACCGCGATCAAACCGAGGGGAATGAGGGAAAAGCGGTCGATGGCCTTGATCTTGACGTCATCGAGTTTCATGGTGCAAAAAGCCGCAGCAAGGACGGCGAATGCGCCCGCGCCCATCGGTGCAAGCGTCGTGAAAATCGCCAAAGGCAATTCGTTCAAAGCGGTTTCCATGTTAGAGCACCTCCAAGGGGTTCACAATCTTGCCTGCGCGGCTGTCGGAAGGCTGCGCGTCGGCGCACGCCTTTACAAACAGGTTCGGGGTGGTCAGCGAAGCCTCCGGCAACGGGGCGATGTTCGCGCGTTCGCCAAGCTTCTCCATGTCTTCGACCGTGCCGAACGCAAGGGCGCGTGCCGGGCAGGCCTCTACGCACACGGGGCTTTCGCCGGCGGCGATGCGCTCTGCACAGCCGTCGCATTTGACCGAATGGCCCTTTTCGCGATCGACCTTCGGGGAATTGTACGGACAAGCCATGTGGCAGTATCCGCAGCCGATGCACTTGCCCTCGTCAACGCTCACAAGGCCGGTCTCTTCGTCCTTATGCATAGCGCCCGTGGGGCACACCTCTGTGCAGGAGGGGTGATCGCAGTGGTTACACGAAATAGAAACCGGATAGCTGAAACACGTCGTCTTGAAGCAGCCATCGGCATCGCGCAGCGTTTCGCCGCCTGCGCACTCGTACACCTTGCGATACGCAACGCCCAGGCCAAGGTCCTTATAGTCCTTGCAGGAAAACTCACAGGTCTTGCAGCCAGTGCAGCGCGTCGCGTCGAAGTGGAACGCATACTGAGTCATATCTCAATCCTTCCTCGTCACACGGCCCGCTTACGCGGAAACCTTTTCGACCTGGCAGATATTGGTGTGCTGCGGGTTGCCCTTCGACAGCGGAGAGGGACGCTGGGTGGTAAGCGTGTTGATGCTGCCGCCCTTGTCCACGCGCTCAGCGTCGCCGAACATGTCAGCATCATGCCATGCGCCCTGAGACACTGCGACCGTGCCGGGAATCACACGCGGCGTGACCTTGGCCAGAAGCTCGATGACGCCGAACTGGTTTTTCACGCGAATCGTGTCGCCCTGGGAGATACCACGCTCCTGCGCGTCCAGCGGGTTAATCCAAGCTTCCTGAGGGTTGACCTCTTTGAGGTCCTCGATGAAGCCCCAGGAGGAGTGGATGCGACCGCGATAATGGAATCCGGTCAGAACAAGCGGGAACTCCTCGGTGGTGGATTCAACGCCGAACCACTCGGGGATATAGACGGGAACGGCGGGCAGCGTGTCCATGCCTGCAAGCGTGTCTCCGTCCTGAAGCTCCCAGCCATCGGTGAACTGAAGCAGCTTTTCGGAGAAGATTTCGATCTTGCCCGAAGGGGTGTCGAGCGCATTGGCCACAGGGTCGGTGCGGAATTTCTCCATGGAGACTTTCTTTTTGCCGGGGCGAACGTACACACCTTGCTCCATGGCCTGTTCATACGTCGGCAGCTCGGGGTCTTTCTCACGAGACTGCTCATACAGCTCGACGATCCATTCCTCCTCGGTCTTGCCTTCGGTGAACTCGTCTTTCACGCCAAGCTTTTCGGCCATGAGCGTAGCCATCTCGTATGCGGTCTTGCGCTCGAACTTCGGAGAAGTGCACGGCTGGCCTGCAATCATGTAGGCGTTATCGCCACCGGTGCCAATCATGGAAACCTGCTCGAAGCGGAAGAGGTCGGGCAGAATGATGTCGGCATATTTCAAGGAGTCGCACATAACGGTATCGACGCCCAGGATGAATTCGCACTTGCTTTCATCGGAAAGGATGTCGTGGGCCTTATTGATGTCGGAATGCTGGTTGGTGAGACAGTTGCCAGCATAGTTAATCATGTACTTGATGCCCACTTCGAGCTTGTCGCCACCTTTGACGCCGGCGTTTTTCGCCGTCATCTCGGGACCGTGGTCAATAGCGTCGGTGAACAGGAAGCACGGGATGCTCTTCTTCACGGGGTTGGTGCCCTTGGGAAGGCTCGACAAGGACACGGAATTGGAGCCCTCGCGCGTGCCGTTGTTGGTGCCCGCAAGGCCAATCTGGCCGACCAGACACGGCAACGCCATGATGGCCCACGAAGTCCACTCGCCGTTCGAGCGGCGCTGCGGACCCCAGCCCTGATTCACGTACAGCGGCTTGGTGGTGCCCACTTCGTATGCGATCTTTTCGATGGTCTCCACGGGAATGCCCGTGATCTTCGCGGCCCACGCAGGGGTCTTTTCGACCTTATCGTAGCCCGCACCCATGATGTAGTCGTAGTAGGAAAGGTTCTTTCCCTTATACGCCTCAGGCATGGTCTCTTCGTCATAGCCCACGCAGTAGGTGTGCAGGAAGTCAAGGTCGACCATGTCGTGCTCGATCAGGTAGTGAGCGATACCCGCAACAAGCGCCGCATCGGTGCCGGGGTTGATCGGCAGCCACGTATCAGAATGACCCATGACCGAATCGTTCATGCGGGGATCGATGATATAGATTTTCGCATTGGTCTTCTCACGCAAATGAGCCCAGTCATAATGCGATACCGCGCCGCCCTGGCGCGTCTCCACGGGGCTCGAGCCAAACAGCAGAATGAGTTCGGCATCTTCAGCGGTTGAAAGCGTGGAACCGCTGGACTGCTTGCTGCCATACATATACGGAGTGATGCAGGAAATCTGTGCCGTGGAATAGTTGTTATAGAAGTTCAGGTATCCGCCGACCAAGCTGAGCATGCGGTTGAACGGACGAGAGGTAGAAGCAGAAACGCCCGTGGCATACGGAACGTACACGGCTTCGTTGCCGTAGGTGTCAATGACCTCCTTGAGCTTGGAAGCGGCCGTGTCGATGGCCTCCTCCCAGCTGATGCGCTCGAATTTGCCCTCGCCGCGCTTACCGACACGCTTCATGGGATAGCTCAAGCGATCGGGGTGCGCCAGCCAGCGACGATACGTGCGACCACGCAGGCAAGCGCGCGGCTGGGGGTCGTCGAAACCGGCATCCTTGCTTGTGAAGGTGTCGACCCAGGCAACCTCGTCGTCTTTCACATGAAACTTCAGCGAGCATCGACCCGGGCAATTGATTGCACAATGGCCCCAGGTGATCTTCTCCTGCGCGTCAGCAAACGCAGCAGGAACCTCGCCAAACATGGCGTCGGCGCTCGCAGCGCCGCCGGCGGCCACGGCCAGAGCGCCAAGAGCGCCCGTCGTCTTCAAGAACGAACGACGACTCACGGCATGCGTGTTCGTGGACATTTCTCCCCCTTTTTCCAAACCTCGATACAACACCGGACTTCGCGCAGAATCGCACGGCACTCAACCTCACACCGCAAGCCCGCAAGCGATCCGCAACGGCAGCGTAGACGCGCGACGACGCGAGTTCGCGGTGGGAACCACAGTCCGCTTTCGCACCCCACCCGAAAACCGGTGAACACTCCCCGAGTATGCCCCCGAAAAGCGCCGTGTGATGTCACATACAACGTGTCATTTAACGTCATTCATTCGTAAAATGTCACATATTTTCGCGAAATCACGTTCACACCCGTCTTCGCACACGAATGATTTAGCTAGACTTCGCCCATAGGATTCGACGATAAAAAGGACGCACCGTGTCTCTCTCCAAGCGATATTCTCAGTATCTTCCCAACGCAAGCAATCTGGGCTACGCCCTTTTTCTTGCCGTAAACGCCACAGCAGTCTGGGGAGGGGTCTTCCCGTTTCTTCCCATGGAGGTGCAGACGCAAACCTTTGTCGTGTCCTTCTTCCTCGCGCAGTCGCTCGTCTTTGCCGTCAGCTATTTCGCAAGCACCTTGGGTGTGTACTTCCTTCCCGGACCCGCACGCAAGTTTCCCGTATGGGCGGCTGGGGTGCCGTATTTTCTGGGATGGTGCTGTCTCATAGCCGCCGTCTACGTTGACGGCGAGGCGCTCAAGCTCGCCATAGCCGGCGGCGCACTCATAGGGTTCGGATCAGCCGGGTTCTACATGGCATGGCAGCGTTTGTTCGCATCGCAAAAGCCAGAGGTAGGAAACCGCGATCTTATTATGGCGACACTGTTCGCGCCCATCATATATTTCGCGCTCTATCTCATCCCCATCGCCGTGACGGTATTTCTTATCCCCCTTGTCTTCATGCCGCTGTTCGCGCTTGCTATTCTCGTTACAAGCCGCAACACGGATTTGAACCAACCCATGTTCGAAGATCTTCCGCGCGAACACCCCGGCATTTATCTTCAAGCAATCAAGGACTACTGGCGAAGCGCATTCTGCATCGGCGCGTTCGCACTCTCATGCGGCGTCATCCGGTCAATCGCCGTGGAGACGCCAGAAATCGGTGCCAATGTGAACATCTTCTCCATGGCGAGCATGTTCATCGCAGGTATAGCGTTTGCCGCCACCTGGCAAAGAAAATCCCTCCAGCTCAGCGTCTCGTCCGCCTTTCGCGTGCTGTTCCCCTTCGTTATCAGCGCATTCGTGCTTCTTCCCTTCCTGGGCAAAGACTACGTGGCGCCTTTCGCCGGAGCGCTGTACGCGTTGTACGACTGCGCGATCATTCTCATGATGATTCAGTGCGCCCAAGCTTCGAGAGAACGCGGCATCAATCCTGTCTTCATCTACGGGTTCTTCGGCGGCATCGTATATATGCTCCACGACGTTGGCTATATCATGGGAATCTTTGCCGGCGGCCTCAACGAGCTGGGCTTGCAGCCCCTCACATCCATAGCGCTGTTCTCCGTATACCTTCTTGCCCTTGTGTACTTCGTCGGACAAGGCGGCTTCAAACAAGCGCTTTCGCCAAACCGCGCACGCGCCGAACGCATCGAACTCATTCCCACGGCAGCGGCTCCTGCAAAACGCAAACGGCCGAGCGCGAGCGCGGAAGACGAGAGAGAAACCCGAGGCTACCAAGACCGCGTTTCTAAGCAATGCGCCCTCGTAAAGAAGCACTACAAGCTCTCGGACCGCGAAGCGGAGGTCATGGAGCTTATCGCGCGCGGCAACACCGTGGCCCGCATTGCGGAAACGCTTCTCGTTTCAGAAAACACCATCCGAACGCACAGCAAGCGCATCTACACGAAGCTCGATATACACCGCAAGCAGGAGCTGGCGGACCTGGTTGATTCCTTCGACCCGCGAGCCCTCAAAGACGAACAGGACGGCAGGCAGGGGCCCGGCACGCCCTCATAGCGACTTCGCACGAAAAGCAACGGGTCGCCGAGTTTGTCTCCCGGCGACCCGTTCGCTTAGTAACGACTGTCGAAAATGCGCTTGGTCTTCTTCTCCGAACGAGGAAGCTCTCCCATGGGCACGCCCTTCGCCTCGGGCGTGCAGCCGATCTTCGCCTTGAAGATGGCCGCCAACTGCTCTTCGCAGCGCGTCTTCTCCTCGCCTTCGAGCGGCGTCTCGAAGAGCACGGTCAGCACGTCGCGACCGTTGATGGCCTCAATCATGACCTGATACTCCGAACTGGTACCTTCGGTGAATTTGATGACTTCTTCTATCTGCGCGGGGAACATATTGCACCCCTTCACCTTCACCATATCGTCGGTACGACCCACCAGCGTATCGATGCGCGGATGCTTCAGGCCGCATGGACAATCGCCCGGGATGATGCGCGTAAGGTCGTGCGTGCGGTAGCGGATAAGCGGCGCACCCTGCTTGCGCAGCGTGGTGAGCACCAGCTCTCCCACCTCGCCGTCGGGCAACACTTCGCCCGTCTTCGGGTCGATGACCTCCGCGTAGATGAAATCGCTCCAGATATGCATGCCGCTATGCGCCGAGCACGAAATGCCGATGCCCGGGCCGTATATTTCCGTAAGGCCATAAATGTCGAAGATTTCCACGCCCAGTTCATCGGAGATGCGGGCGCGCATCTTGTCTCCCCAGCGCTCGGACCCGATGACGCCCTTCTTTAGCTTCAGCTGATCGCGCAAACCGCGCTTGTTTATTTCCTCGGCAAGCAACAGCGCATACGAGCTCGTGGCCGTGATGACCGTACTCCCCAGATCCTGCATCATCTTGAGTTGCTTCTCGGTGTTGCCAGGGCCCATAGGAATAGCCATGGCTCCCAGACGTTCGGCGCCAAGCTGAAAGCCAATGCCTGCCGTCCACAAACCGTAACCCGGCGTAATCTGAATGCGGTCTTTATTGGTAATGCCCGCGGTCTCGTAGCAGCGAGCGAACATCTCCGCCCAATCAAGCACGTCCTGCTGGGTGTAAGGGATGATGACCGGCGTGCCCGTGGTTCCGCTTGAAGAATGGATGCGCACCACCTCTTCGTCGGGAACCGCCTGGATTCCCAACGGATACGCTTCGCGCAAATCGGCCTTTTCCGAGAAGGGAAGCTTCTCGAAGTCCGCCTGGGTTTGGACATCGGCCATATCAATGCCCTCGAACTTACGGGCGTAGAAAGGCGACCGCTCTTTCAGTCCGTTCAGCTGCTTTTTCAGAAGATCGAATTGTTCGGCGGTGAATTGCATAGCGAATCCTTTCGTTTGGCAAATGCGAAACCGCGCACTTTTCAGCCGTTACGTAAGAAACGCGGCGCGACAAAGCCCGCGAAACAGCCGTGTTAAAGAAGGCGCGATTCCAGAAAGAGACGGAAAAGAGGGCGCTTCAAGCTCGCGAACGAGGCTTGAAGCTAAAGCCATCGACCAGCCGTCGCAGTGCGCGCGGCTTCGAAAGGAAAGATATGTCCACACAGAGTCATATCGCTATTGTACGCTAAAGCGCCGTAGTAGCAAGGGGCATTCTCACAACGGCGAGAAGGCGAGGCAAACGGCCCGAGCGCAAACGTTCGCCCGAACCAAAAAACCCGAGACGCCCATCAGAGCCGATTGTCCTCCACCATGTCCAGAAGCTCTTGGTGCGTATGAATCCCAAGCTTCGCATACACATGCTTCACGTGCGCTTTCACCGTATTGCGCGACACCACAAGCTGCTCCTGGATATGCTCTCTGTTGCGGCCGCGAGCCAGCATGACAAATACCTCGCGCTCGCGGGGCGTAAGGCCGCATTTATCGCCAATGGCGGCGCACCGTTCTTCGAACTCTTTCTCGGGGGTCTTCGCCTCAGGTTCCTCCACCAAAGGCACCACCCCTTCTATGGCTCCCGCGAAGCTGAAATTCTTCAACCCTATCAGGGCATAGCCGACGAAAAAAAGAACGAAGGCGCCAGCAACGAGAATCGCCGCGTGCTCGTTATCCGCAAAGGCCTTTGTCGACCACACGCCAAACGCCGCTCCGACGATCGTGCCGACCCCCGACACACCGCGGCCCCATGCAACAACGGCCATCGAACCGTGAACATTTCTCATGGCAACGGCGGCAAGAACGCTCCATGCAACCATGTCGAACAGCGTGTTGCCGGCGGACAGCAAACCAACGCTCACCTCGGCCGAAGCGGCCCCGAAGCTCGACGCCACGAAAAAGCCGGCCAACACGAGAAGAACCGAGAGCTGCGTTGCCAGATCGGGCAAGAATCGACCACGGGAAAACACGACAACCGCTGCAGCAAGAAAAACAACGGGAACCGCCCCGACAAACCCCGGCAGCGGCACCCCGCCGTGCTCGAAAAAGCGCAGGGAGTAGCCAAAAGCAATTCTGAACAGGAAAAGACAGACGAAGAACGTTCCCGCCAACGGCAAAAACGAGGACGGCTGCGTGATGGCCATATCCGCAGGCGCCCCGCCCGCACAGGCCGCCTCCATGACATCGCGCGACTCCTTGAGAGAAAGGGCCAGCGCCACCGGCGCGCAGACGATAAACGCGAACACCCCCGCAAATCCGGGCACGAACCACAGCGCCATATCGACAACGCAATACGCCAGAAAAGCCATAACCACCGCAGGGACAATGCGATCGGCCGACAGCCGGGAAAGAAGCAGCCCCACGCAAAGCGAGGCCCACCCGCGAGCCACAGCAAGGACGCATGACGACACGACCAGAAGCGCAGCGCTTTCCAAAACCAAGGCAACAGGAAGCAGGATGCCTCCGATCAGGAACAGAACAAACGCCGACGTATTTGCCGCATTCGCTCGAAGACGGCCAGGAGAAAAAGACGCCCACAGGCCAACGGCAACCAGGAAAACGGCATTCGCGAACACGGATACATCTCGCGCGTACGTGAAAACACCGTCGAACAGGGGGAAGACCGCCGTGTTCATGGCCGACGACGAAAGCAGCAGAAGGGCGAGGGCAAGCGCCGAACGCACGAATACGGCCTTTTCTTTCGAATCAAGACAGACCGAAGCGTCGCCCCGCGCAAGCCCACTCGGGTCTTTTTCGCTTTCGGCTCGTGCGGCCGCTTGCTCGCGATCCGTAAACGCAGTCATACCCCACCCATCGTCATATTCGTAGCGACTCATTGTAGCCTACCCCGCAGACACAAGAACGCCGGAGGCGCACAAAGCAGCGCCTCCGGCCGAAAAGCCCGAATATCGATCAAACGCGTCCGAGCCGCTATTTGCCCTGAGCGGCCAGCATGCCGGCGCGGCGGCCGAACGTCATCGTGCGACCCGCGGCAAGACCCGTCATAAGGTTGGGATAGCTCACCGAGAAGAACCCGCCCGAGTCGTTTCCGACCATGAACAAGCCCTCGATCTGCTTGCCGGCCTCGTCGACGGCGTGCATGTCGGTGTTGATGCTGATGCCGTCAATCGTCGCCAGGAACCACGAACCCGTGCGCACGCCGTAATACGGCGGATGGGTCAGAGAGGTCAGACGATAAGGCTCCTTGTTGTAGTCTTCGTCTTTGCCCTGTTCGGCGAACATGTTGTAGCGGTTCCACGTCTCAACCGTCGCCTCGACGGGAAGGTTCAGCTTTTCGGCAAGCTCTTCCATGGTGTCGGCCGTCTGGATGTAGCCGGCCTCCTCGAGCTCTTCGAACTTCTTCCCCATCAGCGATACGGGCATGTTGGACGGCGCGCCGTTATCGAACGGGTACAAACGGCAGCACCCGACTTCGTTGAGCTGCTTGACCTGCTCGACATAATCGGAATCCCAGATGTCGACGTAGGTATGGTACGGCTGCATGTAGGCGGAATGCAGCATGTAGTCGTACGGGCCGCTTTCGTTGCAGAAGCGCTTGCCGTTGAGGTTCACCTTCAAGAACGGCTGCTCGCCAAACCAGAACCATTTGCCCTTCAGATCGCTTCCCGCAACCTCGTCGGGCTTGCAGCATGCACGATTGAAGGTGACGGCACAACCCAGCGGGTCGATAGAAGCGCCGCACCACATGGCCGCCTTGATGCCGTCTCCCGTGCAGCTGCCGCCCACAGGGACGTTGATCTTCAGTCGGTTGTTCCAGGCCTGGCGCGCCTCCACCATCTCAGTGTTGGATACATAGCCGCCTGTCGCCAGGATAACGCCCTTGCTGGCATTGACGCGAACGTAATGAAGGTCGTTTCCATCCTGGCAGATCACGCCCGTCACGCGGCCGTCCGAATTCTGCTCGCATTTCACCAGCATGGTGTCGTAGCGGAACTCGGCGCCCAGTTCGATCGCATAATCGCGCAGGCAGGTGCCAAACGTCACGGCCTCGTCGTCGGTAAGCTTTTCGGGACTATGGCCCGTCGCCCATGCCTTGTCACGCGCGCCAGTGTTCTCCGTTCCGATGGAGCCCTCGAACCACATCTTGAACTCGCCGTTGCGCTCTACGATATCGGCGATCCAGTCGATCATCGCGCCCGATTCGTCGGCCCACAGTTTGATGAGGTCATAGTTCACGAAGCCGTTCGCGTAGCGGACGATATCCTCCATGGCCTCCATCTTGTCGATTTCAAACTGCGGAAACTCCTCGAAGGCTGCAAGCTGGTAACGGGAGTTGATCGCGCCCAAGTCCTCGCGCGGCGTAGCTATGGCGCTCATCTGCTCGATGCCGAGTACTTTGGCGCCGTTTTCGGCCGCAGAGATGACTGCGGGCAGACCGCCCGTGCGGCACCCCACCACGACGACTTCGGTGTCGATCGTCTCGGTGATATCGGACTCCGCGATTTCGGGGGCGGAGCCAAGCCAGCTCGGTCCTGCAGGAGCCTGAGTCGTCAGATTCTTGTCCTCGGTGTCGTTTACATACCCTTTGCCGCATCCCGTAAGCGTTCCCGCCGCGGCAGCGGCAATCGCGGTGACGCCGGCAGCCTTGAAGAGGTTGCGGCGCGAAATCCCTGCAACGTTATTCATTCGTGGCCTCCCACCCTTCAGGAAGATTCATGTCGTGGCATTTTGCGCAATACAGGGTGCTGGTCTCGTGGACCTTGTGGCAATCGCCGCATTCGAGATTGTTGTCCTGATGGCTGGAATGCGGGTTGTACTTCTCGTCGTTTCCGGCAAAGCCCCACGTGGCGTTCACGACGTCGGTCATATTGTGGCAGTCGCCGTTCGTGCAGAACTCTTCGGTGGCGAATTCCTTGCCCGTGGCAAGCAGGCCGTCTTCGCCCATGGGATAACTGTCGGAAACCCACGCCATGACCTCGGAAACCTGCGTGGTGATTTCCGCCTCATGGCAGTCGAGACATGCGTCTCCCGCTTCGGCGTGAGCGGTCACAAGCTTGCCCGGATCGCCCTCGTAATAGGTTTCGACATATTTGTCCATGGGGCTGTGGCAAATGGCATTGCAGAAGCTGGGCTGCTCGTGCCACACCCAAAACCCCGCGCCCGCTGCCACGAGCACCGCCGCGACCACTCCCACGACGATCAATTTGTTCTTTCGGGTCATCTTGGCCGCAGGCTGCGACGTATGCTGCGCATCGGAAACGCGACCGCTTTCGGCCTCGCCGCCGAAAGCGCCCTGCTTGTCCTGCTCGGTCATGTCCCCCTCCTGTCCGTGTCTGATTCAACTGAAACCTTGACGGCAGTGTGGGGGTAAAACGAGTTATTGGCTATTACCCTGCCAGGGTAATCTTTGCATTTTCCCAGTTCATAATTGTATTTTATTCAAAATCACCTTGCGCCGCGAAAGAGGAAAAGCAACGAACGACGCATGACCTTCGAGAGCCTTGCGCCGCGACTTCAACTGCTCCACCGTTTTCCCGACAATGCGAAAAATCATTCGATTATCGCTTGATGGCCTTTTTTGCCAGGCGCGTATCACCCCAGGGGGTCTTAAGAGCCGCATCACCGTCTATGATTCCCGCCTTCACAACTTCAAGCACAGCCTCCGATTCGCCCAGAGGCACACCGCCCATGGCCGCATTGGAAGCAAATTCTTCATACGTGTCGTATGTTGCGCCATCGAATGCAAAACGAATATTCTCCCGGCATTCCTCGCAATCTGGCAGAACATAAGACCCAAGAACATGAGACGCGCCATCAAGCCTCACTTCAGCAAGAGAAAAAGCATAGCCCTCACCGTAGTCGGACTTGATAATCGACGCGAGGTCTTGTGCCTTTATGAAAAGAGGCTCTTTTTTCTTCCTCGTAAACAAACCCATACGAATCTCCCCTTCTTCACATCGGCGTAAAGCCGTTGGAAATACGCAATCAGCGGCGTTTAGTGCATGTTTCGATACGCAACATCTATGGCGCGCATGTTCATTTCCGCGAAGTGCGGTTTCACGCAGGCGCGTACCGCACCCTTCAATTCGTCGAGAGACAGATCCAGCGCCCCCGTGGCAACTGCCGAGGCGAGCAGAATCATATTGAGGCACTTCGCATTGCCGACCTCTTCGAGGATGGGGCGCTCGTCGACAATAACCGTGCCCCCCTCGCGGGCAACCAAGGCGCGAAGAACGCTGTTGGCTTCGTACGCCGCTTTCGACAACGACGCCGTCACCGGCTGCACGATGCGCGATGCAGTCACAAGGGCGCCTTCGGGCTTAAGCACACCGCACATGCGAGCGCCCTCCCCCGGCTCGAAGGAAATCAACACGTCGGCCTGACCGCGCGACACAAGCGGAGAGGCAACGCGCTCGCCTTCGTCTCCCATGCGCACGTGAGAAACCACGCTGCCGCCACGTTGGGCCATGCCTATGGTTTCAGCCGTACGCACATGCCATCCTTTCGACTGGGCCGCCTGGGCGAGCACCTTCGCGGCAAGCACAGTTCCTTGGCCGCCGATGCCGGTAAGCACGATGTTCTTCATTGCCTCCCCTTTCGAAAGCTGGCCCGAAGCAACGCCTCGAACGAGCCGTTTGGCTGTCGGCTCGGCGGAGCATCCATCAAAGCGTCCGCCAAGACCTGCGTTAGTTTTGTTTGATCACGTCGAACGGGCACACCTGAACGCACAAGCCGCAGCCGACGCAGAGCGTTTCATCGATATAGGCCTTTGTGCCGTCAAAGCCGATAGCTGGACACCCGATCGAAGTGATGCACTTCCTGCAGCCCGTGCAGCCCTCAGCATCTATGGAAACTGGCGCCTCGGACTTGATCAGGTTGACGCACGGGGCCCTGAAAATAACGGCCGAAGGACCGACGTGCTTCACGGCGCACATCACCGCCGAAACGCTTTCTTCGAAATGATGAGGATTCGCATGCTCGATACACGCAACCCCGAGAGCCTCAAGCGCAGCCTCGATTGAAAGCGGCTCCGACTGCGCTCCCATGAGCGTGCGCCCGATGCCAGGATGGGGTTGCCCACCCGTCATGGCTGTGGTCGAATTGTCCAGGACGCACACAGTGATGTCGTGCTGGTTGTATACGGCGTTCGCAACGCCTGTCAAGCCGCTTGCGAAAAACGTGGAATCACCCACGAAGGCAATCTGGCGAACGTCAGGCTCCACGATTCCCAGGCCTTGCGCCATGGTGATGCCCGCTCCCATGCACAGGCACGTGTCCACCGCGTCAAGCGGTGCGGCGTTGCCGAGCGTATAGCATCCGATATCACCCGAGAACACGCCGCGTGCGCGCATTTTCCTGAGAGCCTGCTTGGCGGCATAAAACGCTCCACGATGAGGACATCCAGCGCAAAGAACCGGCGGGCGAACGGGAAGATCGACGCTTGCGGGCTGAGCCTCCGAAAGAGGGTCAACCTGCTCTTCGATGGCGGCTTCCAAATCGAGGCCGCTAAGCCCTTCCTCCTCGAGCTCGGCACGGGCAAAAAAGCGTTCGAGGCGCTCGAAAATGTCTTCGACGGAGTTTTCGCCCGCGGCGCGAGCATCTCCGCTGCGACGGCCGCATACGCGCGTGGGAGAAAGCCCCTGCATGGCGCGCAAACCCACAAGGCGCACAAGCTCGTCTTCGATCACATGGTCGAGCTCTTCAAACACAATGACGCGCTCGAGGCCTTCGAGAAACGCCGAGGCCGCCTTGTCAGGGAACGGAAACGGCGTTCCTATCTGCATGAACCTATAGGACGGCAAAGCCGCACGCTGCGAAAGAAATTCCAGCGCCTCAAGAGCATACGCAGTGGACACGCCGCCGCATACAATGCCGAACCCGGGAGCATCGCCGCATTCGATCACGGGGTTGAACAGCGACAAGTCTTCGTGCTCCGATGAGCAAGACGACGAATTCCCCGAGAATTCCTCTTCGATACACGCAAGACGCTCCTGTATCTCCAAATGACCGCGATATGCGCGGGCGGGGAAAATGACCCATTTGCTATCGTCTTTCACAAAGCCGTCAGCAGGACGCGCATCCGTGCGGTCCCGTACGTCGAGAAACGTGGATGAGTGACACACGCGCGTCGTGGGACGAACGATAACGGGCGTGCTATAGCGCTCCGAAAGGTCAAAGGCAGCCTTCATCATGGCGAACCCTTGCTCGACATCTGCGGGATCGAACACGGGAACCTTCGCGAACGACGCAAATCGGCGCGTATCCTGCTCGGTCTGGGAAGATATGGGACCGGGATCGTCAGCGACAAACAGAACGCATCCGCCTTTGACCCCAACGTAATTCAGGCTCATCAGCGGATCGCTTGCCACGTTGAGACCCACCTGCTTGCATGTGAACAGCGTACGAGCGCCCGCGTAGGAAGCGCCCGCCGCAACTTCGAGGGCCGCCTTTTCGTTAGTCGACCATTCAACGTGCGCACCTTGGGCCGACCCGTCCGCCACACGCGCGGCAATGGTCTCTATCACTTCGCTCGAAGGCGTGCCCGGATATCCCGCAACAACGCCGACGCCCGATTCGAGTGCCGCGTGCGCAAACGCCTCATTGCCCATGAGCAGTCTCTTCGCCATGAGAACCCTCGCTAACAACGTAAGAACCCTGTCGTCTGCAGGCCGATTCGCCGCAGCTTGCGACCCTAAACGACAACTCGTCTATTGTATGCAAAAGAAAAGGCCGCTGAAGCACAAACACTCCAGCGGCCTAAATCGCACTTGAAATACAGGGCCCGAAAGCTACTGCGCCATGGATGCCTTAAAATCCTTGATTTTCTGACGAGCGCCTTCGCATCCGGTGCCCAGCATCTGCACGGCAAGGATGGCGGCGTTTTTCGCACCGTTGATGGCAACGCAGGCCACCGGAACGCCAGAGGGCATCTGCACCATGGAAAGCAGGGAGTCAAGACCGCCCAAATCGCTCGTCTTCATGGGGACAGCAATAACCGGCAGCGGCGTATAGGCCGCAACGACACCGCCAAGATGAGCCGCTTTGCCTGCAGCCGCAATGATCACGCGGATGCCGCGCTCTTCGGCGGATTCCGCCCATTCATGCACCTCGAGCGGTTTGCGGTGCGCAGAGGCAACCTTCACCTCATAGGGAACGTGGAATTCATCCAGCTGCTTCATGCACGCCTCCATGGCAGGCATGTCGCTGTCGCTGCCCATGATGATTCCGACGACGGGATTCTTGTGGTCGCAAGACATTGCTTTCTCCTATCACGCATCCGGCGGCGGTCGCCGCCGCCCAAGTACCAGCGAAAGTATAGCGTCATGACGGCTCGTCGACGCACATCCCGCAAAAAGCGCTCAAACGACCTGCAACACAGGGCGCCAGCCCGCTGTCAGCACAAGTGCCAGGAAGGCGAGATTTGTCGCAACCACGCAGGCGGCGAGCGGAACCGACATCACGCTAACGGGCGCCTCCTCCTCCGCCCCCGAAGCCTCCGCCGGAAAAGCCTCCGCCGCCGGAGAATCCGCCGCCTATGCCGCTGCCGCTCGAAAACGACCCCGAAGCCGCACTTATGGCCTCTTGGGCAGTAGTCAGCGTGTTCGACTGCATCGTGGCGAACATGTCGGCGGGGCTTCCCATGGAAGAGGCCGCGGAGCCGACGCCGTAATAGTGGGGCATCATCCAGTAGTACACAGGAACGAACTGCTCGTCTTCCATAATCTGAGGCATACGCATGCGCAATGCGTTAAGCGCCTCTTTCGCCACTCCGAAGAGATAGGCATACACCATCATTTCGCCCCACACCTTCACGTCGGTGGGAAGACGCTCATCAAGTGCGCTGAAGTCCTTCAGCCACCTCTTCAACGCCTCCGATTTGGCGTGAATCTCAACCGCACGCTTGCTGCGCCGAGACATCACGGTGCTTATGACGACCAAGACAACGACGGTAGGAGCGGCTGCAATCAGCGGAATGAAATTGCCCGAGAACCATGCCCACGCGAATCCTCCCAGTACGGCCAGGCCCGCAACACCCAGCATGATGCCGCGGTAGCGCTCGCCCTTCGCCTCGAAAAAATCGTAAGTATTCACTTCGGCACTCAGCGCGCCCTGCCATTCGTTCATTTCGTTCACGAACGCTTCGGGATGGTCGGACCCATATTGGGCGATCGTGCCGAACCACAGGGCATCTGCCCCTGGGGCTATGCGCTTGAAGAGCAAGTCCATAGCTCGCTTGTCCACACGGCTTCCGGCGACTTTCTCCTCCCACCCGGCAAGACGAGTGATGTAGTAATCGTTCACCGTGCGCGCGCCGCCGAACGACTTCGGCTGTTCGTAGCTTCCCGCATCGATTCGAATGGCGCCGATGCACGAAAGATGCATGAGCGTGGCCGTGAAATCCTGGTCACTTTGGCCGTTCCAGCGCCAAAGGCGTCCGATGACCGCCGGGTGAATTCCCCGCTCGGGCACATCGCGCCAATACGTATCGCTAAATTCGGGCTTGTACTCGCGTCCATGGCGGAAGAATATGACAAGGGCCCAGACAATAACCGCAGCGGAAACGATAAGGCATACCACGATGAACAGGAGGGACTTGATGCGGTCGGCGTTCGCCTGGTTAGCAAGGCGCTCCTCTTCCGCCAAGACCGTATCAAGCCGAGTTCCCGTATGAAAGACGGGGGAATGCGCAGAGGCTGCCGAAATCCACTGACGGGGAAACGTCGCACGTACCTCCGCATAGCCGCCCGCATCGACAGACGGAACCGTCATGGAAACCGTCCCGTCATTGCCCACCGTCAACGTTCCATCAAGCGGACCGTGGGCCCATGCGCGCACGTCGCTTCCCGCCGCCGCCGATGCTCCCGCAGGTACGGGCAAGTGCACGGTCGCTACAACATGGCTGCTTTTCACGCTCCACCCGTGCCCTATGTACTGCCAATACAGCTCGGCGACATCATCGTAGACCTGCACAAAATTCGTAATGCTGTAACGCAGCGTCACATCGACGCTCTCATCGCTTACGTCGTCGAACACATACACGGTGCGGTAGTCCTCATCAAGCGAATACGAAGGCTCGCTCGGGCCTCCCTCTTCTCTCCAGGAACGCTCGAAAGCGACCTCGGGAAGGCTTATGCTTTCCGCCGAAGAAGCATCGGCCGATTCGCCCTCGCGGGACACAACCTCCACCGAAGCCACCGAAAGCTCGCACTCCTCCGAAGGCATGGAATCAAAGTTCCACCACACGGCGGAAAACGTCCCGTCGAAATCGAACGTCCTGGTTTCGACAACAGACAAGGAACCGTCCGACTGAACCGTCGCATCGATTACGACACTCGGACACGTATAGCTTTTTGCCTGGGCGTCTTGGGGAGCCGCGAAAAGAGCGACGCACAGAGCGCACAGTACCGCCAAAGACGCGAACGCAGCTCGGGCGCCGCGAAAGCTATGTTGTGAATTTGTCGTAGTGGAGCCCATCAAGTATCCTTGCTTTTCGTTTGCTATACCGTTATTATGCTTCCTACACGTTTTTTCGGAGAGCTGACCGAGAGGCCGAAGGTGCTCGCCTGCTAAGTGAGTATACCCCAAAAGGGTATCTGGGGTTCGAATCCCCAGCTCTCCGCCAGACGTAACTACACGAACCCCATCTGCATCACAGGTGGGGTTCGTTTTGTTTCTCCGCTAAATCCTGGAATCGCGTCCCCAATTCGCCGGCCTCGGATTCTAAACGAATCGCCCGGCCTCGAGTTTTTTTCGAGACCGAGCGATTTCAGAATAGGTCTACTTCACTCCGGCATCGCGCTTCTCGCACGGCGCCCGAAACCTCAGAACTGAACCTTGGGGGCAACCTCGGCACCCGCGACGGCATCGAAGCTCTCGCGCGCCTTGAAGCCGAACATGCCGGCGAAGACTACCGCAGGAAACGTCTGGATGGCGGTGTTGTACTTCATCACCGTATCGTTATAGCTCTGGCGCATGTAGCTGATTTTATCTTCAGTGGCGGAAAGCTCGGACTGCAGCTGCTGGAAGTTGGCATTCGCCTTCAAATCCGGATACGCCTCAGACACGGCAAAGAGGCTTTTGAGCGTGCCTGTCAGGATATTATCTGCAGCCATCTTCTCGCCGGGAGTCGACGCCGTGCTTACCGCCGAGCGCGCGGCGGTCACCTTCTCAAGCGTGCCCGACTCATGCGCCGCGTATCCCTTGACGGTTTCCACCAGGTTCGGAATAAGGTCGAGCCTGCGCTGCATTTGCACATCAATCTGCGACCAAGCATTATCGACCATGTTGCGCAGCTTGACCAAGTTGTTATAAAGAACGATCAGCGCAACCGCAAGAACGACGACGATAGCGACAATAATAAGAACGGTCATATCTTCCCTTTCTATAGCCGATTCGAGCAAAGCCTACCAAATTCTTTGCGAGGCTCCCAAATTCGTAGCGCAAACCGATGAGTTTTTCTCCATGATGCGCGCACCGGCGGACACAAACGTACAACTGCGAGCCCACCAGCCCTCAAGCTTCGCAGCGGAAACAATGCCATAGGCAGCAGCCATCGACTCGCACAGACAGAACGTGGCGGAGCCGCTTCCCGACAAAAGCACGCACGGCTCCCCGGTCCTTTCATCCTTGATAACCCCTTGCTGAGCGCCAAGCCATTCGCGCACGCGGACAAGCTCGGGAAGGACACGCTCCGACGCAGAGGCAAGGTTATTGAACAGCTGCAGGTCTTCAGCAGACTGCGCGTTTCGCTCGTTTTCAAGCGCGGACGAAGAAACAGGCGCAGGATCTTCGTCAAACGCACGGTAAGCCGCCGCTGTGGAAACCCCCGCATTCGGACGAATCAGCACCAGAGCGCCTTTCATGGGAACGAGCTCGCGCTCGAACACGTCTCCCCTATCGCCCAAGACGGCGCATCCGCCACGCAAGAAAAACGGCACATCCGCTCCGATGCCCGCCGCAATATCGAAGACCTCCCGGGATTCGGGATCGACGCCCCATAGGCGGCATGCCGCCAGCAGCGCAGCCGCAGCGTTGGACGACCCGCCTCCCAGGCCCGCCGCATGTGGAATATGCTTGTCGATGACGACATCCACCGCTTCCCCGCGTCCACAGTCGAACGCATCCGCTGCCTTCATGAGCGCCTTATAAACAATGTTGTCCTCGGAGGAAATCTCAAGCGGTTCGACGCCTTCGTGCGCGACACATCTGACCTGCACCGAAAAATCGTCCGATCCAGAAACGCATTCCCGACGCACCGTAAGCGTGTCGTGCAAAGAAAGCGCATGCATGACGGAGCGAGCGCCATGATATCCATCGGGGCGCCTTTCGCCTATCGCAAGGTGCAAATTAACCTTGGCCGGCGAAAACGCCGTTACCACATCGCTCATAGCTTCCTCCCGCTCATGTTTTTCTCCGTCCGACGGCGCGCAAAGAAATCCTTGAGAATCTGCGCACATTCGTCGCCTAAAACCCCCGAGGTCACCTCGAAGGTATGATTGAGCCTACTGTCTTCGTTGACGGCGTACAGCGTGCCGAGAGCCCCTGCTTTCGGATCGGGAGCGCCGTACACACAACGGCCAATGCGCGCTTGGTGCATAAGGCCCGCGCACATGATGCACGGCTCCAGGGTCACATACACCGTACAATCCGACAACCGCCAGCGTTCAAGCTCACGCGAAGCTTGCACCATGGCCGAAAACTCCGCATGCGCCGAAGGATCGTGGTCGGCTTCGCGATGATTGCATGCCTCGGCGATAATTTCGCCTTGGCACACCACAACGGCCCCTATAGGCACCTCTCCCGCCTCCGCCGCACGGCGCGCCTGCGCAAGGGCCGCCTCCATGTACAGCTTGTCGAGTGCGTCAGCATCCGAGACGCACTCAGAGCCGCCAAGAGAAACATCATCTGGACCTCTATCGCGCGCACTGGCTTCCTTTATGCATTTTTCTTGCACGCATCCTGCCTTTCATACATCTTTTCGTTCTTATGATTATACGAAATGAAACCCTTCGCATTTCGAGCGTTGACGAAACGACAAAGACGCGCCATGCGTTCTGTTTCGAACGCGAGACCAGCGCATCCAGCCGCGCAGCCCAGGCGTGCAGCGCTTTCAAACGAAAATTCGCTCCGAGCGTAACCCTCCTCGCGCGCGTGGCGCCCCCGAACGCAAAGACCGCCCGAGCACGAACGAGCCTCGCATTCGATGCGGGATTCCAAACATGTAGTTATTTAGCACCTTAATAATTTGGCAATGTCGGAAACGTATACTGAACCACGCAATCGAAACAGGGGCGCCCGCTCTCATAGCGCCATCCGAGCCGACCATCATTCGGCATAAGAAACGCCAAATCCCGCCATACGGAAAAGCCGCGCAATCGGCCCTAGCGAACAACGCCCCTTCGGTAACGAGGCTCAGGCATGCAAGAGGAAACGAGGTACCATTTGAAGTTGACGAGCAAACAGAAAGCGACGCTGGTCGTCCTTATCTTCGGAACATTCATCACCGTGCTCAACCAGACCCTTGTCACGCCGGCGCTTCCGTCCATCATGGCGGAAATGTCCGTAAGCGCATCGACCGCGCAATGGCTCACCACCGGCTTCACCCTGATCAACGCCATCATGATTCCCGTCACCGCCTACCTCACCGACCGCTACTCCACACGCAATCTGTTCATCGTGGCCATGCTTATCTTTTCCGCAGGCAGCGCTTATGCCGGATGGGGCCCTAATTTCATCATCCTTCTCGCAGGACGCCTCCTCCAGGCAGCGGGCGCGGGCATTCTCATGCCCATGGTCATGACGGTCATCATGCTGACTTTCCCGCCTGAAAAACGAGGCTTCGCAAGCGGTCTTTTCGGCATCGTCATCGCCTTCGCTCCGGCATTCGGACCGAGCGCTGCTGGCTTCATCATCGACGCGTACAACTGGCACGTCTTGTTCTGGATCATCGTCGCGCTTTCTCTCTTGGTGATTCTCGCGAGTATTTTCACTCTTGAGCGAACGAGCGTGAAAAGCAAGGACGCAACGCTCGATAAGATCTCGCTTTTCTAATCGACCGCAGGATTTGGGTCTCTTCTCTACGGCCTGTCGAGCATCGGCTCGTTCGGACTCAATCCGATCGACATCGCCATCACGCTCGTAGGCGTTGTTGTCCTTGTCTTTTTCTTTAGACGACAACTGCGCATGGATTCCCCCATGCTTCAGGTGCGCGTTCTCGAAAACAGAAAATTCCTCATCGGAACGGTCATTGGCATGCTCGTCCAGGGGTCGCTCCTTGCCGCAGGCATCCTCATGCCCATCTATCTGCAAACGTATCTGGGATATTCCGCAACCATTTCGGGCTTGCTGCTTATGCCTGGCGCCATTCTCATGGGAATCATGGGGCCCATTGCCGGCCGCCTCTTCGATACGCATGGCCCACGCGCACTGAGCATCGCCGGCATGACGCTGCTTACCGCCACCACGTTCATGTTCGCGTTCCTCGGCGACTCGGCGGGCCTCATCTTCCTTGCCGTCGTATATACGGCCCGCATGTTCTCCATGTCGCTTGTCAATATGCCCATCACCACATGGGCCATGAACGCGCTCGATAACGACGTGATCAATCACGGAACCTCGGTCAACAACACGCTTCGCCAGGTTGCCGGATCTCTTGGCACAGCCGTTCTTGTCTCAGTTTCAACAGCTGCAACGGGGATGGCGTCAAGCAGCACAGATGCGCTGCATGCGGGCATCTTCGGCGTAAATGCTGCATTTTTCGCGAGCGGCATTCTGTGCCTTGCGGGACTTATCATGACCATAGGATGGGTCAAAGACAAACCGGGAGATGCCGCAGCGTGCGACCCCCGCAACGAACGCCGCACGCTTCTTGAATCCCTTATGAAACGCGACGTCTTCACACTGCCCGAGGCAGCATCCGTCTTCGATGCCGTGCAGCTGCTCGTTGAAAAGCATATAAGTGCGGCTCCTATCGTCAATACAAAAGGAAAGGCCGTAGGCTTCGTTTCCGACGGAGACATAGCGCGATGCCTCTCGAAACGACGCACAACGTATACCGACCCCGTAGCGCTCATCGAGCTGACGAACCTGAGTAGCGACGATTTCGACGCGAAGACAGATAAGATCATGAGCCAAAGCGTGTTGGAGATAGCCCATAAAGGCGTGATTTCCGTCGACATACACACCGATATACGCGAAGTATGCCGCGTTCTTGGCGAAAACCATCTCAAAAAAGTCCCTATCACCGAGAACGGAGCGCTTGTGGGTGTTATAAACCTATCTGATATCGCGCATTACTCAATGTCGAAATACCTTGAGAGGCATGGCGCCGACGCACAAAAGTGAGCAAACCGAGCGGCTACGGCAGTCCCTAAGCATCACCGTAGCTGCATCATTCCCCTTGATAGATAGATAGCAGGATGCGCATTTTCGTCTCTCGAGCGCATCCTGCTTCCATTTTCCAGACGCATCTCCCCGGAAACCACGCCCCGTTAACACCAGGCTCCACCAAAGCCCATGTCTCAGCATGCTTAACCCATTATCACCAGAGGCTTCCCGGCATCCACAAGAAAAGAAACAGGCCACCCTTTAAAGCAACGCGTCAAAGGTATGAAACCCCTATGATCTCTGCCGAACACACATCGCATCTCGGCCCAATATACAATTGTCTGAAAGAGATGAAATGAATGCACGCCTAATCGGCGTCACAAAAAGGCTCGAGGCCCCGCGTAAAAGGAAAGGGGGCCGCGAGGCCCCCTGGAAACGCGGAAGGGGCCTT